>Ga0208624_1000065_pt1 | contig 57870 bp, 51 predicted proteins | sample Knorr_S23_td_DCM_FD_185607 | JGI IMG/M metagenome (GOLD analysis project Ga0208624, IMG submission 185607) | Marine microbial communities from Southern Atlantic Ocean transect - Knorr_S23_td_DCM_ad_71m_LV_A (SPAdes) (version 2) | ecosystem: Environmental > Aquatic > Marine > Oceanic | place... | reverse complement strand
AGCTGACACGGTCGTCCAGTTCATTCGCTGTTAGCAAAACCTGAGCGGCAAGACGCCCTTGTTCCTGGAAGAGCTTTTGGTAAGTTTGCATCAGATCGGTTTGCCCAACTGCTGCAATTGCCTGCAGCGTCGCGACATCCGTCGGTCTGGTTTCCATGCTCAGTCGATTCATACCGGCGCCGACAGCACCTGAACTCACCAACACCACCTGTCGACCACTGTCAGCAATCGCGACTAATTGGTTCGCCAAGGCATTCATGCGTTGCAAATCTAGTTTCCCCTGCGCGTCGGTGAGTACGCGCGTGCCAACCTTCACCACAATTTTCTCTGCGGTTGCGGTCACTTCCTGACGCAATAGATCACTCATTCAATTCACCGGGGCCATACTTATAAGGACCTGTCAACTCGGTTGACCGACCAGAGGGAGATTACAGTTTCTGGCCATTCCAACGCTGGAAGGCCTCGAGAGCTGGGAATTCGGGGAGTCCCAGGTCATTAAACTGTTTGGCTGTCGCCTTGTTTCGATCTTCAGCACGTTCCCAAAATTCCCGCGGATCCGACCCGGGGAACAGTGCCTCGTCCTTTTGGCTTTCGTGCTTAAAGATTGCTTTTCGTTTGGTCTGTTGATGACCGGGACTCAACGGAACGCTCAGGTCAATTTCATGAATTGCATACTCATGCCACGCTCCTCGGTATAGCAATACCGCTGGTATTTTGTGTCCGCCTTCCTGAAGAACCTCAATGGCCTTGAATATGGCTTCTGCACAAACTCGGTGGGTCCCATGAGGGTCAGATAAATCCCCAGCTACGAAAATCACGTCTGGTTGTACTTTTTCCAGCAAGGAAACGATGATGGAGACATCCGCTTCGCCTACAGGATTCTTTTTCACAGTACCTGTTCTGTAGAAAGGTAAATCCAGAAAATGCAAATGCTCCTCGGAGCAACCAGCAACGATCGCTCCGGCTTTTGCTTCACTCCAGCGAATCAAACCTTTAATCTTGAGGACGGCATCACTATCAGGATCACCGGCCTGCTTATTGGCAAGATCATCTGAAACACGACGTTCGACCTCTATCGATTTCTCGTTTTCAATCCCGAACAAATGATTGTATTCCGTCACCAGGTCGGCGATACGCTGAGCGTCGTCATCAAAGACCGCAATGTTACCACTGGTCATATAGGCGATATGGGTTTGATGCCCTTCTTCATTGAGCCGGATCAGAGTACCGCCCATGCTGATCACATCATCGTCGGGATGCGGGCTGAAACAAATCACGGTTTGGGCTTCGGAGTCTAATACGCGATTGCAAATCGTATCCTGCACCAGATTGAAGACACGACGAGCCAGTAAATGCGATGGCCCGTGATGACGCAATAGCTGATGCAGGTTGTGATTTCTGAAATCATCATCATCCAGTTTCAGTAATGACTTATTGGTCTGTTCACAGAGCCAAACCAAGGCCCGAATGATCATGGTCTCGTTCCAGTCAACACTTCCAAGCGTCCAAGGAGTGGCGATAGCCTCAAGTCCGCTGGCAGAGGCGGAATCTAAATATACATTCGTATTTCCATGGTCCTGAAACAAACTGACGGGGACTTTGTTCGTGACCGGACCTTCGGCTAAAGCGCACACGACACGAGCCTTATGCTCTCCCAACGCCATCACAGCCACTTCACGGGATTCCATGATCGTACCCAGCCCCATTGTGATCGCCTGTGTGGGCACATTGTCTTCACCAAAAAACTCACTGGCTAGGCAAATCCGAGTCACTGGATCGAGGACGCACATATACGTACGGCTGTTCGATTCTGAAAACGGCTCGTTTCCAGCGATGTGTCCATTCGAGCCAAACCCCAGCAAGGCAAAATCGATCCCACCAACTTCCTGAATCTTCCGATCGAACTGGGCACAATAGGCCGCCATCTGGCTCAATTCAATTTGGCTATCCGGCACGTGAATTTGGTCCATCGGGATATTAATCAAATCGAATAAATTGGCATGCAGTGATGCATAAATGCTCTGAGGCCGTTCTTTTCCGATACCATAGAACTCAACGGACACAAAGACCACCACATTGGAGAAATCTAAACCTTCCTCTTGATGCAGTCGCACCAACTCTCGATAAACTCCCTGAGGTGTCGAGCCTGGCGACAAAAGTAATACAGCCTTCCGCTGTTGCTCGCTGGCACGCCGAATCACTGCAGCAATCCTGATAGCCACCGCTCGATTGGTCTCATTCGGAGTTACGTACATCGTGACAGGCAATTTAGTATGAGGGACTAAAAAACCACTGTCGTTGGTGTCAGTCATCGTCGAAGGAATCATGATGGAGCTTCTTCTCTGAAAAGCGCTTCGGGCGGTCAAAAGGGATAAAGGAGTGACGAAGCAAGCCATGCTACCGTCTTACTAAACTAATTCTAGGTTATGCACTCGTGAACGCTATGGTAGGGTGTAACGAACTTGTTTGATTCTTTGTCAGGACATGGTTCCGATTAATCCTGTTGTAAAGTCTGTACTAAATATTCCAGCACAAAAGGTCCTTCATGAACGTCGTTATCTGTGATGATTACCAACATATCAGCCAACTTGCAGCTGGAGAATTCATTGAATGCCTGCAAGCAAAACCCAGTGCCGTCTTAGGATTGGCCACAGGCAGTACGCCGATTGGTGTCTATACCCATCTCATCGACCAATTCAAATCAGGTTCCATCAGCTTTGCAGAAGCAACATCGTTCAACCTGGATGAGTACATCGGCTTGTATCGGGATCATCCACAAAGCTATTACTACTTCATGCACCAGCAATTGTTCAACCATGTGGATTTACCGGGGCAACGTATTTTCGTCCCTTCCGGTGTCGAAAATGATTATGGACAGTATTGTCAGTGGTACGAAGACCGCATTGCTGAAGCGGGGGGCATCGATTTACAAATCCTGGGAATTGGATCCGATGGTCATATTGCATTTAATGAACCCGGCACCGTATTGGGCAGCCGTACGCATGTCACGGAACTTGACCAGCAGACAATCGATGATAATGCTCGGTTCTTTGCTTCCAAAGCTGACGTTCCACGCCGAGCCATTACCATGGGCGTGGCAACGATTTTGGAAGCCCGTAAAATCATGCTGCTGGCAACCGGTGAGAATAAAGCAGTCGCCATTCGCGATGCATTGGAAGGACCGGTTGGCAGTGAATGTACCGCCAGTGCACTCCAACAGCACCCCGATGTAACCTTTTATCTTGATGCGGCGGCTGCTTCACTGCTTACCAAAGAATAAAGTTGAAAGCTTGCTTGAGTAATCATTCATCGGTAAATAGAATGACATCTCTCTTAGCTAACACACAAGCATAACCCGAGGACGGTATGTTATGAGCGATTGGATCGGCCATGAGTGCGGTATTGCAGCGATACGGCTCTTAAAGCCTCTGGACTATTACATCCAGAAATACGGTACTCCCATGTACGGTATTAATAAGCTTACGCTGCTTATGGAAAAGCAACACAACCGAGGACAGGACGGAGCTGGAGCTGCTGTCATCAAACTCGACATGCCGCCCGGCGATCCCTACATCTTTCGCACTCGAAGTGCTGGCAAGAATCCGATTATGGAGGTATCCAATCGGCTGGCCAGATCCTTTGTCGAATCCCGGGACGCAAATCCCGAAGCGTATCTAGACGGCCAGTGGGTGAAAGAAAATATCCTGTTCGCAGGTGAGTTATTGTTGGGACACCTTCGCTACGGAACGTTTGGTGGATCCGGAGAAACATTTTGTCATCCCTTCCTTCGCCAAAATAACTGGATGACTCGAAATCTAGTCATGGCTGGAAACTTTAACCTGACCAATAATGCTGAGCTATTCGAAATGTTGGTCGACTTGGGGCAGCACCCGCGGAATCGAACTGATACGGTGATTGTCCTTGAGAAGATCGGGCACTTTCTAGATGAAGCCAATGATGCCATCTTTCGAAAGTACAACAAACAAAAAGTAGACCGCAAAGAGATCACCAATCACATCGTCAAGGATCTCGACATCAGCATGATCCTGCGGAAAGCTACAAAAGCTTTTGACGGAGGGTATGTGATGGCCGGCATGCTTGGCCATGGTGATATGTTTGTGCTTCGCGATCCAGCTGGGATCCGACCGGCTTTTTATTACAAAGATGACGAAATCGTAGCGATTGCTTCAGAACGTCCACAATTACAAACCGCGCTCAATGTACCAATGGATGCTGTTCAGGAAGTCGACCCTGGACATGCTCTGATTGTGCGACACGACGGCAAGATTTCAAGTGAGTGTGTGAATGAACCCTTACCTCGTAAATCGTGCTCGTTCGAACGTATCTATTTTTCCCGAGGCACTGACAGTGATATTTATCGCGAGCGAAAGGAATTAGGTAGTTCACTCGCCAAGCGAGTTCTGGAACGCGTTGATTACGACCTTGAACATACCGTGTTCTCCTATATCCCCAACACCGCTGAGACCGCTTACTTCGGAATGGTCGAAGGGATCCGAAAATTTGTCACCGATAAGGTCGCTGAGTCTTTAAAGGCAGGGGCACCACAGGAAGAAATCGATCGCCTCCTCACTTTACAACCTCGTGTCGAAAAGCTGATGACGAAAGATGCAAAGCTTCGTACTTTTATCACAGCCGACGCTGACCGCGAAGATCTAGTTGCCAAAGTCTATGACACGACTTACGGAATTATTGGACCACAGGATACGTTAGTCGTCCTGGATGACTCTATTGTTCGAGGCACAACACTACGCACTAGTATTTTGAGAATCCTTGATCGCCTGGGGATGAAGAAAGTGATTATCGTCTCTTCATCACCTCAGATCCGATTTCCTGACTGCTATGGAATCGACATGTCGAAAATGGCCGATTTTGTCGCCTTCGAAGCTGCCGTCGAGTTAATTCATGAGCGTGGGCTTACTGATCTGCTCGATGAAATCTATCAAGCCTGTCTGGCGGAAGAGAAGCGACCCGCATCGAAATCAGTGAATCATGTAACTCGTCTGTTCGAGCCCTTTTCGCCCGAGGAAATCTCACAGCGCATTGGCCAAATCCTCACGCCGAAAGATATGAATGCCGAAGTGGAGATTATCTACCAAACCATCGAAGGACTGCATAAAGCTTGCCCGAATCATACGGGAGATTGGTATTTCACCGGTGACTATCCAACGCCTGGCGGGAACCGAGTTGCCAATCGATCCTTCATCAATTTCATGGAAAAGAATGACGCCAGAGCGTATTAAAGCTACGCACCAGGCAAGCCCTGAGGACCGATTTACTTTCGTCGCAGCACATACAAACTGCGATAAACCGGGCGGTCATATCGACGGGTTCGTCGCTCATAATGCGTGCGGTAATCCATATCATGCTCAGCGGGGCGAGCTTCCACATCCAATGGCCCCTCTAACATTGGGAATTGCCGTAACAGCTCCAACGTGGAGTGGTAGTATTCTTCAACATCAGTCCAGAAATGGAATCGCCCGTCGTCTTTTAGTACTCGAATCACATCCTGCATGAACGGCTCGTTTAAGACACGGCGTTTGCGATGTTTGGACTTCCACCACGGATCCGGAAAGTAAACGTGGACGTCATCAACACTGCTATCTCGCAGAAACTGCCTGAAGAATAGCAGGCCGTCGCCCTGAAGCATGAACGCGTTATTCCGACCTGCCTCGGATACCTTAGCTGCACAGTATTGGGCGTACTTCTTACGAATCTCGATGCCCAGAAAGTTTCGATCCGGGCAAACACCAGAGGCAGTGGTGATAAACAATCCCTTCCCGCTACCAAGCTCGACTTCCAAAGGTACATCTGGCGTAAAGAGGGAACTAACTTCCCAGTCATCCGGCAAACGACCGATCTCGTCGTAGTAGTCCGAGTAATCCAGCGTAGGATTCAGTTTGGGTAAAGCGCGACGACCCATGAGAGTTTGATGAGTTGGGGTTACTTAGATTGTAGAGCTGCCCGTAGCTGATCGATTGGAATCGGAATTCCGCGAAGGATCCCTTCCACAGCTAGGTTCCCATTGACGACACCTTGGAACTGACAAACCACCATCCGGTTTCGTCGAGCTTTAATCAACTTGCAAATGATGATCAGACGATCTCCCGGGGTGACCGGGTCACGAAATCGGACTTCATCTAGTCCACCAAAGCCCAGCATGTCGGCACCCAACATATCGTTCTTCTGACAGAAAAAGCTACAGGCCTGAGCACATGCTTCCAGCATGACCACTCCCGGCATCAAGGGCATATTTGGCATATGACCACGAGTCCAGAAATCCTCGTCGGTGATATCCTTGTAGGCCACCGCGACGCCCTCATCCATGTTTTCATACAACACTCCCGTCAACTGCTCCATTTCGAAACGCTGCGGGTTGTACTTGCGGATTTCATCGAGATCCGCAATCGGGCTGGTTAAATCGATCGAATCCAGATCGACGAGTAATTCTTTCTCAGGCAAGATGCGTCATCCTTAAAACTATTTCGTCATTGAATGTCGATGATTAAGTCTTGATATGCTTACGCTTTGCCTTGCGGGCCTTGGAGCTTGCTGGTCGACGACCGTGATTCGCTTTTTTGATTTTGTGATTTGGTTTTGCCATTATCTTTTCCGCGGGATAAGTTTTTGCCAAGTAACAATTAAGATGACCATATATAGTCATCGTTCAAAAGTTGTCATGAATTCTTTAACCTATCACGCACCCTGCTAGTTGCAAAGGCCGAAATAGTCGATGTTCAGCTTCATTCGACCTGCGCTGGTGCCAACTAAGAGTTGGCAGGCTATACTGAATTTGGTAACCCTGTTATGTATTCCTTTGTTCGTTAGAGACTGATCTTCGCTGATGTATTTTCGAATGGCTAAACGCTTGTTATTTAACACCAACAAGCGACTCTTGTGGAATCTGGCTTACAAAGCCGGCTTCAAAGGTATTCGCGCCGTTCAAAAGCATAAAAAACGCTTGAAACGCGGTGACTTCTTCCCGCCGTTTTTGTACATCTCTATCATCAACAGCTGTAATCTGCGTTGTCAGGGATGCTGGGTCGATGTTGCCGCCAAACAGGAAAAAATCGATGTCGACAAAATGAATGACATTATTGGACAGGCCAAAGAAATGGGTAACTCCTTTTTCGGGCTGCTCGGAGGAGAGCCGTTCCTGCACAAAGAGATTTTGCAGATTCTCGAAGACAACCGTGATGTCTACTTCCAAATCTTTACTAACGGACATTTCATTACGCCGGAAGTGGCCAAAGAGCTCAATCGATTGGGTAATGCCACACCGCTAATTAGCGTGGAAGGCACTGAAATTGTCTCCAATGAAAGACGAGGGAAACTGCAGGTACTCAATGACACCATGGAAGGGCTTCATAACTGTCTCGACGCGGGACTGCTCACCGGAGTCTGTACAAGTGTCTGCCAGACTAATTATGAAGACCTAGTCAATGACGCCTGGATTGATCGGCTCATTGAGTTGGGAGTCATGTATGGCTGGTTCCATATCTATCGCCCCGTCGGTCCGGATGCCTGCCCCGAATTGGCGCTGACTCCTGAACAACAATACAACGTACGTAAATTTGTCGTCGAAACTCGATCTCGAAAGCCGATCGTCATGATCGATGCCTATCACGATGGTGATGGGAACGCGCTTTGTCCCGCAGCCACGGGCTTCACCCATCACATCAGCCCCTGGGGAGACATCGAGCCATGCCCTATTATTCAGTTTTCGAAAGAATCTATTTACGACGACCGTCCTCTCAAGGAAGTCTTCAACGAATCTGAGTTCCTGACAGACTTCAGGAAAGTCGCCGCTGAAAGTACTCGTGGCTGTATCATTTTGGAGCGGCCAGACTTGCTCAAGGACCTTGCTGAACGGCATGGTGCCAAGGACACCACGATTCGCGGAGAAGCAGTACAAGAATTGGACGATATGGAAATCCGTCCTTCACAATACAATCCAGGAAAGGAAGTACCTGAAAAGAATCTGGTATATCGCTTAGCCAAAAAATTCTGGTTTAACGATTACGGAGCCTATTCAAAACATTTTCAGGCCGATAATTGGATCGATACCAGAACGGAAAATCCTCAAAAGCCCGGGTAGCCTTCATGACTATTAATGTTACTTGCCAATGTGATGCCTCGTTTGCTGTGCCGGAATTTCGACCGTTTGCTTCCAGTCCTCAATTTGATGAGTACTTTGAGTACGTCTCTCAATAAATGGAAAACCCATCCTTATCAAGTCACTCGCAGTATTCTCTAGACCAACTACAGGCTGCGTCTCAAAAGGCCATGGCCAGGCTTTTGGAAGACCGTAAGTCGCAAGTCTTTTGGGAAGGTGAGTTAGCCACCTCGGCACTATCGACTGCCACAGCCATTAGTGCGCTCGCATTACTACAAAAACACTATCCCCGTAATTCATCTGACCTGCCATCTCGGGATGAACTGATACGTCGCATCGAACAGGGAGTACTTTGGCTGTCCCAGCATCAGAACGAAGATGGAGGCTGGGGCGATACAATTCTAAGCTACTCAAACATTGCCACCACCATGCTTGTATTGGCAGCCATCCGTTTGGCCAACCTCGAAGAGGAACATGGTGAAGCTGTTGCTGATGCCAGAGCTTACGTCGACCGGTTGGGATGGATAGATGGCCTAAAACAACGCTATGGAAAAGACAAGACGTTTGCGGTTCCCATTCTGACCAATGCGGCACTCGCAGGACTCGTCCCCTGGTCCGCGGTAGCCTCGCTACCGTTTGAACTGGCGTGCTTCCCGCAGTCGTTTTACAAGTTCCTTCAGCTTCCAGTTGTTAGCTATGCGATTCCAGCGTTGGTCGGAATAGGGCAGGCCAAGTTCTTTCACCGTAAACCATGGAATCCGATTACACGAATCATTCGCATACTCACTGTCAAGAAAAGCCTGAAGGTACTCGACAGAATGCAACCTGCCAGTGGTGGTTATCTGGAAGCGATCCCTTTAACAGCCTTCGTTGGCATGAGCCTAATCGCCACTGGCCGAGCTTCGCATCCTGTGGCAAAAAATGCTGTGCGGTTTTTGATGGACACTGTGCGGGAAGACGGGAGCTGGCCAATTGATACCAATCTGGCAACTTGGAATACCTCACTGGCCATTAAGGCATTAGATAACAACCAATATGACACCTCAGCCATCGAGGTCACCGATTGGTTACTTAGTTGTCAAAATACAGAAATCCATCCTTTTACTGGCGCTGACCCTGGCGGTTGGGGCTGGAGTGACCTTTCTGGTGCTGTCCCGGATTGCGATGATACTCCGGGGGCCATACTGGCGTTAGACTGTATTCGAAAATCCCCATCATTCGACAAGGCCGATGCTCCCAGAATTCAGCAAGCGGCCTTTGCAGGAATCGAATGGATGTTGGGCCTGCAAAATCGCGACAAAGGGTGGCCGACTTTTTGCCGAGGCTGGGGGAAACTACCCTTCGATCGTAGTGGTGCCGACCTGACAGCTCATGTCCTGCGCGCCCTCAAAGCATGGGAATCCGAACTAACCGGACAAGATGGACTGTTTGCCAAAAGTCCTGAGCAACTCGAAAAGATTGTGGAGCAAGGCTTCCGCTACCTCCAGTCTCAGCAGCAAGCCGATGGGAGCTGGTACCCCCTTTGGTTTGGAAATCAGGATCACCCGCAGGACGAAAACCCTGTTTATGGGACATCTAAAGTACTTTTGGCGTATCGTGCGTGGCAAAGGGAATCCGACCCGGTAGCCCAAGCTGGGATTAGGTGGCTAGAGGAAGCTGTCAACTCAGATGGTGGATGGGGAAGCGGAGTCGATCATCAACGAACCGACGACGGAAAACTTAAAAATCGACAACTCGGAAGCAGTATCGAGGAAACAGCGTTGGCTTTAGAAACCTTAATAACATGTTCCGGTGAATTAGAATCTCAACAGTTCTCCGAGACTGTCGAGAAGGGACTTGCATGGTTAATTAATCGAGTGGAAACTGACAAGTATCTCGAATGTTCCCCGATTGGTTTCTACTTCGCCAAGCTGTGGTATCATGAGAGGTTATATCCACTGATTTTTACGGTTTCTACCTTGGGTAAGGCCTTGAGTCGCAGTGACGCTTCGGCGGCACGCTCATGATTGAATTCCGACATTCATAAAGGACTGCATTCACTTGGCAACTGCATCTTCTGCTGATGGATCGGTAAATGCCTCAGCTAACAGCGAGCAACCGAAACGTAAGTCAAAACGCAGGAAGACTTCCCACCTGAAGCTCGTTCCTGAGTCTAAAGACATGCGCGAAGCGGTACGTGCCAAATGCCAGGCGATTTGTGATCAGGTCGACAAGTCACGTCCGATGACCAAGGACGAAATGGAAGTCGAAGTCCGAACAATTCTAGAGGAATTGGAGCTACCTGAAGGCTACCTCGGTTGGTCGATGGTAATGTTTGCGTCTGAATTCTGGCGTGAACAGGTCGCAGCTGTTCCACCGAATCGAAGGCTGTTCCTACTTCCTCACTGCCTCAAGCACGCCGAAGGCTGCCCAGCCGACTACGATCAATTCGGACTCGATTGCAAAACCTGTGGAGCCTGTAGTATCGCCGACTTTCGGGGGATGGCCGAAGATATGGGCTACCGAGTGTTGGTCGCAGAAGGCTCCCCGATCGTTCATAAAATCATCGTTTCCGGTTACGTTGATGCCATCGTTGGTGTTGCCTGCTTAAACGTTCTGGAAAAAGCCATCGACAAAATCCTTCTCGCCGGGATTCCCTGCATGGCGGTACCACTGCTCTCCGACGATTGTCGGAATACAGCAGTAGACGAGGACTGGGTCAATGAAATGATCCAGATCGAATACGACGACTCGGCACCACAAACTCGGACTTATTTACATCTGATGCGAGCCTCCATGGATTTGTTTGAGCCAGACGAGCTTGAACGTATTATTCCTCGCATGCGTGGTGAACAACGCCTAAGTGATATTAATGGAAACGGGCTCGGCGAAATCGATCCAATCGCACTCACCGAGGCTGTGGCGTATGACTTCCTGAGCAAAGGCGGAAAACATTCCCGCCCGTTTATCACACTGGCCACATATGATGCTCTCACTGGCGGCCAAGCGACATTGCGTGACGGAGCCAAGACGATCGAATATTGGTCTGATTCGGTAAAACGGTGTGCGATGTCCATTGAAACCTTCCATAAGGCTTCTTTGGTCCATGACGACATTGAAGATGACGATCCGTTTCGCTACGGCGAAGAAACCGTCCATAACCGCTACGGAATACCCACCGCGATTAATATTGGCGATTACATGATCGGGATGGGCTATCGTTTTGTGAGCACCGAGTCGGCCACCTTAGGTGCCGATGTCACCGCGGATATTCTGGACGTTCTGGCTGAAGCTCACACAAAACTTTCTGAAGGTCAGGGAGCCGAGTTGCTTTGGCGAGATGCACTGGATAAGCAACTAAAGCCAATCGATGCGCTCAAAGTCTATGCCTTGAAAACATCACCTGCCTTCGAAGCAGCAATGCTTTCCGGTATCAGACTTGCTCAGCCTATTGGTGAATACCGCGAGCCCGTCAAACAGTTTGCTCGTAATCTGGGCGTCGCCTTTCAGATCCTCAACGACCTATTGGATTGGCAAGGTGACGATTTTAATAAAATGGCAGCCGGAGGAGATGTTCTTGGCGGCCGTCCAACCGTTCTCCATGCATTAGCATTGGAAGCATTGCCTGAAACGAAGCAAACGGAACTGCTCGACCTCTGCCGCGAAGATCATCCTGCCACACCGGCGGCACGTATTCAACGCGTCAAGCATCTGTATGAAGAAGCAAATGTATTCACTCTGGCCCTCAAGCTCGTCGATAAACATCAAGCTCGAGCCGAAGCCATCGCTGATGAAATTCAACCAGAAGACCTAAGGCGACTTATGTACTTCCTGATCGATTCCATTTTGGAACGTCCAGAAGAACAACTGCTACAACTCATTCCGGCAATAATCGAAGCTCCGGACTCTGAGTCGGCCTAGTCTAGTCATTCGTTTTTAACGCCCAAGGAATTGGTCCCCGTGAGTTCAGAAACCCCCGCTCCAGATCTCAGCACGCTGATCGGGCTGTTTTACCCGGAAGCCGGTGAATTTGGTGATGTGGCTCAGGTTGCTCCCAAATCCATGCCGGATGTCTATCGGAAACTGCTTGCTCACGAACACCATATGACGGTTACCGTCGAGTCGCATTACGGTGAACTCGTGGATGTCCAGGTACTAGAGTCGATGCACGTTGGACATTATTACAGCCGTAAAATCCTGCTCACCAAACAGTCCGATCGGTCCGTCGTCCAATTTGGAATTGTGAGGTTGAATTTTGAATATCTCGGAGCCGATGTTCAGCGGGAAATCGTAGGGGAAGGTACACCACTTGGACGCATTCTGATTGACCGCAATGTCCTTCGACGGGTGGAGTTATCCGAACTCTGGAAAGTTGCTGCCGGACAGGACTTGGCTGAGCTCTTTGGAATTGAAACAGGTTCAGAAGTTTGGGGCCGTACCGGATGGATTCATTGCAATGGAGAACCGGCAATCGAATTACTCGAAGTCGTTGCTCCTGCTTCCTAAGTACAAAACAGAGGATTCTTGCAGAACCTGTATGACGCTCCAATACAGAACAGCTATGACTGTGTCGTAATGGGTGGCGGCCCAGGTGGAAGTGCCACGGTAGCCTTGGTAGTAGAAACAGGCAACAGCATCCTGTTAGTCGAACGTGAAGCCTTGCCAAGATTTTATGTCAAGGCAGTCATTTTTGAGACGGCTGTTTGGTAAACTTTTCGGGTCAAAGTAGCTGTAACTCGAGAAGCAACACTCGAATCAGTTTCTCAAATTGAAAACTGTGGCAGACCTAGCTTGGAGATACTACACTAGTAGTTTAACGCACAGAGAGCGAACCGCTCTCAACTCTCATTACCTTCGGACTTAGTAACGAACTATGAATAAATCTACCGGCAAGTGGATCATTATCGGCCTGGTTATCCTGCTGATTATTTTGCACCACGACGTTTGGAATTGGGATGACAAAGAGCCCGTCTTTGGTTTCATGCCCATGGCATTATTGTGGCAAGCAGGAATTTCACTTGGTGCTGGCGCCACGTGGTTTTTAGCAACAAAAATCGCCTGGCCTGAATTTGAAGTAGATGAGGCTCCCGCCACCGAAGTCGCCGCAGCACAGGAGGGAGGTGAATAATGACTCAGCTAGTTATCATTTCAATCTATCTTTGCCTGTTACTTGGCCTGGGCTTGTTCTCCAGCAAGCTCTTCCGCGGGACCAGTAAAGACTACATGCTGGCCAGTCATTCGATTGGCCCGTTTATGCTATTGATGTCTCTCTTTGGTACGACCATGACGGCCTTCGCATTGGTTGGCTCAACAGGAGAATCTTTCAAAGAAGGAGCCGGCGTTTATGGGCTCCTGGCCTCTTCAAGTGGAATTATTCACTCGCTCTGTTTCTTCGTTTTGGGCGTCAAGCTTTGGAGCCTGGGGCATAAGTATGGATACACCACCCAGATTCAATTCTTCCGTGATCGATTGGAAAGCGACAAAATCGGCGTCATCCTGTTTCCAATTCTTGTCGGCTTGGTGATTCCTTACCTCTTAATCGGCGTGATGGCGTCTGGATCGGTGATCAATAGTATCACCGAAGGAGCATTTGAGACGGCGTTTGCGAATTACGACTATGGTGTACCACCGTGGTTGGCATCACTGGTAATTTGTATCGTCGTACTGATCTATGTGTTCTTTGGTGGTATGCGTGGTACGGCGATGGCCAACACCGCTCAGACTATGGTGTTCATGGTCCTTGGCCTGATCACATTCTTCATCATCTCCAATAAACTTGGCGGCCTGGAACAGGCGACAAAAAATGTGTTGGAGAAAAACCCAACTAAGATGATGAGGGCAATTGACCCTGCAGACAACGATAAATACGAGACCGCTTATGCGAAATGGGAAAACGTCGCGTTTTACAACTACGCTGTTAGAAATGGCAAGCTCAAGCTCAGTGAAGAACAAATGGCTCAGGCCAACGAGGAATTCAAAGCGCCGTTGCCTCCGTTCTTAAAAGTAGACCGCGCTCCTGCAGCCTATGCTAAAAAGAATAATTTACTCGATAACCTAACTGTGATTGAACAAAATCGCGCGTTACTCGAGCAGGATGATCGAATCGCCCCTGAATCTGACGAAAAGCTGGGCGAGCTGCTATCTCACAAGGAACTTCAACATTACCCTCGTCAGCCAGGTGCTGACAACGCCGGGATGGAAAAATTCAAGGATAAGATCGGCAACCCTCGTGATTCAAAAAATTGGACTCTGAAGAAAGCCCGCGGTGTTTACCGAGCATCTAAATGGGCCCCGGACGCTCCTCGCGGTATGAACCCCTGGAAGTTTCTTACCTATTTCTTCGTGCCACTTTCTGTCGGAATGTTTCCCCACCTGTTCCAGCATTGGCTAACGGCCAAAAGTGCAGATAGTTTCAAATTGGCCGTCGTGGCCCACCCAATCTTCATCATGCTGGTATGGGTACCTTGCGTCCTGTTAGGGGTTTGGATGACCAGTGCTACACTTCCGGGTACGAATACTGCACTGATTCCACCGCACTTTCCACCAAATGCCGTTTTAGCGGCAGCAGTAAAGGCACTTACCAGTCCATTTGTTGGTGGATTGCTCACTGCGGGAATACTGGCGGCGATTATGTCTTCGCTTGACAGCCAGTTCCTCTGTGTGGGAACTATGTTCACGACAGACATTGTGACGCATTACAGTAAGAAGGATCGCTTCAGCGATAAGCAGCTGATTGTCATTGCTCGAGCGTTCATCGTCGCCATCGTTGCACTGACCTACTTGTTCAGCTTGTTTGAACCTCGTCGTGTGTTCACCCTTGGCGTATGGTGCTTTAGTGGTTTCTCTAGCCTATTTCCGTTGATATTCGCCAGCCTTTACTGGCGACGGTTAACCAAGGCAGGAGCGTATGCTGCTGTGATTGCGGCCGGTGTAACCTGGTTATGTCTGTTTGCAGATTCAGACTTTGCTGCGAATCCGCATTACGACTTCCTTGGTCTTATGCCTGTAGCCACCATGATCACTCTGGCTACAGCAGCGATGATTATCGTTTCATTGATGACCAAACCACCGTCAGAGGAAACGCTTAACAAGTTTTTCCCGAAGGCTAACTAGCCTAAAAACGCTAGGGGAATGTATCCAAAAATCCCACAAGTCCGATCTGATTTGGCCTTGTGGGGTTACTTGGGTGACCTAGAATAGACTGTTTCCCTCCTCCATTACCTACACGTGTGGGTGAGTCCAAAAGACTGGAACCGAGTCTTGGGGAGGGGACGAACGTATTGATCCCATAGGCCTCCAAACAGGCCCGTTCAGGAGTAATTTAGAAATGCCACCTCGTTCATCATCAAAAGCTCGTAAACGTACGAAAGCTCGTTCTCGTTCACGTAAACGCGATCCATTGCTAGTGGATGGCAAGCGTCCACGTCCTATGTTCGTAGACTACAAGGACGTCGATATGCTGAAGAAACTTGTTAACCGTCACGGCCGCATCGTTGGTCGTCGTAAGACAGGTTGCTCTGCTGCTAGCCAGCACGCCGTGACTCAGGCCATCAAACGAGCTCGATTCATGGCCTTGTTACCATACGATGGAGAATAAGTCGAACACGACTTTTTCGACCTCAAGAGACATCAAACACACGTTCTTTTCCAGAGCGTGTGTTTTTTTATCGCCTGCTTTTATCGGGAAGGACCGGTTATAAATTCCGTTCGGCATTTATAATAATACTATGGCTCAAGTTTTCACCACCACCAAACGCGTTGAATTTCGAGATACCGATGCTGCCGGCATCATGCACTTCTCTACCTACTTCACTTACATGGAAGAGGCCGAGCATGAATTGTTGCGAAGCATCGGCTCAAGCGTCGTGCTCAATGCCGGAGACGAAACGGTCAGCTGGCCTCGTGTTTCCGCGACCGCTGAATATCGTACTCCGGTTCGATTCGAAGATGTACTAACTCTTGAGGTACGGGTTAAAAGACTTGGATCACGCAGCGTCACCTATCATCACACATTCCTGTCTGGTGACCAGTACATAGCCACTGGTGAAATCACGGCCGTGTGCTGCCGCATTGAGCACGGGCAAAAACCAACCTCTCGCGAAATTCCTGACGAAATCCGCACTCAGCTAGAAAGTTTCGTCGATCCTTCACTTTCCGATCCTTCCTAAGTCTGGCATTAAGCCAGCCTCACCTAGTTAGTTATTTTCGATGTCAGCGTATCTTCAGGAATTGACCATCAGACTGGCTGCCGCCATGGGCAATGTCCCGGGAGAGATTCGCCAAAACCATGCGAATTGGGTTTGGAGTAAACAACAGGGCGATGGTGGCTGGGGTGGCCGAGAGGGCACGAGTGACCCGTACTATACTTCGTTTGCTCTGCGAACGCTGGCAATTACTGGGGAACTCTACGGCGAGCGGGCCGAGCAAGCTGCTACATTCCTGCGTTCTCGTCTCGATAAACAGGAAACCGTCGTCGACCTGGCAGCATTGATCTACGGTGCCTCTATGTTGGAAAACGCTGCGGGCGTCGATATCTTTGACGCTGCCGGCAGGATGTGGAAAGACTCCGTTGCTGCCTTTTTCGAAACACTTCGTCGTGAAGATGGTGGTTATGCCAAGAGCGCAACTAGTAATGTCGGCAGCACCTACAACTCCTTTCTCGTTTTGCTTTGTCGCGAACTAATCGAACGCCCTCTGGAAAACCCTAATCCACTTATTCAGTTCGTTTTTGATCAGGAAAACGAAACCGGTGGTGGATTCCGTGAAGTGAAACAACAAAAACGAGCGGGGACGAATCCCACCGCGGCTGCGATCGGCATTCTCAAAATCCTGGATGCCCTTGATGAGGAATTGCGCGAAGACACTATTGATTTTCTTGGGCAAATGCAGACTGACGAGGGAGGACTACGAGCCAATACTCGCATTCCAATCGCCGATTTGTTGAGCTCCTTTACCGGCTTTCTCACATTGATTGACTTAGGTGGCGGTAAGAAAATCGATCGAACACAATTATTGAGGTATGCTAAAAGACTCCAGCAATCCGACGGCGGCTTTCACGGAGCCGAATGGGATAAAGTCTGTGATGTGGAATATACCTTTTACGGAATCGGATGCCTCGCGCTGATTCACGCTGATTTGGACAACTAAGGCAGAAATCAACATGGCAAATCTTGTCATCAAAGACCTCAAGAAGGAATACCCTACCCGCGGCGAACCGCTAGAGATCCTTAAGGGCATTGACCTCGAACTCAGCTCTGGCGATAACCTAGCGATTATTGGCCCTAGTGGGTCAGGCAAAAGTACCCTTTTAAACGTTCTGGGAACACTCGATCATCCCACTAGTGGTTCGTATACTCTGAATGACACAGACCCATTTTCTCTGGATGAAGATGAGCTCGCTGCATTCCGAAACGCAAACATCGGATTTATCTTCCAGGAACATCACCTGCTACCTCAACTCAGTGTTCTTGAAAATGTACTGATTCCCACCATGGCCAATGGCAAGCCAGCAGCAGCGGATGTTGCCCGAGCTGAAGAATTGATTCAACGAGTCGGACTTGCAGACCGTTCTCACCATCGACCTGCTGAATTATCTGGAGGCGAAAGAGAGCGAGTGGCCGTAGCCCGTTCTTTGATTTGTAGCCCTTCTCTGGTTTTGGCCGATGAACCAACCGGAAACCTTGACCACCGCAATGCTCAGCAAATTGGGGAACTCCTTTTAGAAATTCAAGATGCCGAATCCATGGCACTCATTGTGGTGACCCATAGTCGCGATCTGGCTGACATGCTCGGGCGGAAACTAGAAATTAATGATGGGCGATTGTCCTCGGCAACGGTGTAGGAACGCACAAGAATGAATAACAAACGATTCGTTTTGCGAAGCCTCGTCCACCACTGGCGTATCAACTTAACCGTCGCGTTGGGAGTGGCTGCGGCGACTGCTGTGCTCACTGGCGCCCTGCTAATCGGCGATAGTATGCGGGGAAGCCTCAAGTCACTCACGCTCGGGCGACTTGGACTCATCGATGAAATTCTAGTGACTCCCCACTTCTTCCGTCAGGAATTAGTCGACGAGTTGGAGACCTCAGAAGCATTCCAACAAGAATTGTATCAACGAGCGACAGTCGCCATTCTCTTTCCGCAAGGCACACTGGAATCCACTCGCGAAGTAAATGATTCCGAATCGCTACACGTCGCCTCTAATATTCTGGTGCTTGGCATACAGGACGAATTCTGGAGTTTTGGACAAACCGAACGGGAGCAGTCCATCCAACCCGAAGATGACGAGATTGTTCTCAACGCCCCACTGGCAAATGAACTTGGCGTAAATGTCGGTGATGTGGTTACCCTACGACTTCCTGAAGATAAACAAGTGAATGCGGACAGTCCGCTTGGTTCACAAGATGACCGCATTCGTAGTATCCCCAGATTGACCGTTTCAGAAATCATACCCGCCGAAGATCTAGGGCGGTTTTCATTGACATCCTCTCAGCAGGTATCCTTCAACGCCTATGTCAATTTGGCATTCCTCCAGGATGAACTGGATCAGGAGAATCGAGCCAACGCCATTTTGGTTTCCGGAGGACAAATCGACACGCCACCGGATGAAAGTGCTTCTCAGACTTTACAAACTTCTCTGAAACCCAGCATTGACGACCTCGGCCTTCTGTTAACAGATGTCTCGTTGGACTGGGAGTCTGAGTCAGATGAAGTAAATCATACGGTTTTGAAATATCACAGTCTGTCAAGCGTCAAAATGATGCTCGATGATGATACCGTTGCTTTGGCAGAACATGCATTGGGAGAAGATGCTCAACCCGTCATGACTTATTTGGCCAATGCACTTATGAAAGTCCCTGATGGCGTTATGCCAGACGCTCGAGGGGGCGTGGTGACCGAAAAACGTGATCCTGAAGTGGATGGTGAAATTGTTCCCTATTCCATGATTACCGCAATCGACAGTAAAGATGGTCTAGGCCCGTTACTCGACGCCAACGGCAACGCCGTTTTAATCAAAGACGACGAAGTCGTGATTAATAGTTGGTTGGCTGAGAATCTCGAAATCGGATTGGGCGACTGGCTCAGAATCGACTACTTCGAACCCGAAACGACGCACGGTCAAACCGTAGAACGGTGGGTAGACTTGCGTGTGGTTGAAATCTTTAAGCTTACCGAACCACGCCGCCCGTATTCACGACGTCGCAAGGCTCTGTTTCACCAGCCACCAACCTTGCTCAACGACCCCGACCTAACTCCGGAAGTACCAGGGGTCACGGATCAGGATTCAATTAACGATTGGGATCTTCCATTTGCAACGGTCAATCGAATTCGTGGGCAGGACGACCAATACTGGAATAATCATCGCACGACTCCCAAGGCATTTGTCTCACTCAATCTTGGACGCAAGCTCTGGGGTAGTCGGTTCGGCAGTCATACCACCATGCGTGTACCTTTTAGCGATCAACAGACCATCGCTCAAAAGCTACAGGACGCCGTGTCTTCCTCAGGCTCGACACTAGGAATGAATTTTATTCCTGTAAAACGCGATGGTCTAAAGGCAGCCGGTGGCTCGACTCCTTTCGACGGACTTTTTCTGGGCTTAAGTCTCTTTGTCATTGCGAGCGCCTTAATGCTGATCATAGTCCTCTTCCGATTGGGGATTCAGCAACGTGTGGCCCAATTGGGACTGCTGCTTGCCTTAGGACTAAAACGAAAACAGATCAGCCGACTGCTAATCTATGAGGCTGTTTTAGTTTCTGCCTTCGGCGCCGCACTCGGCGTCTTAATCGGAATCGGATATGGCAAACTCATGCTCACAGGCCTCACAACATTGTGGGTGGAGGCCATTGTGACATCCTTTTTGGAGTTTCACATCACAGCCCGAAGTCTGGTCGTAGGCTACCTACTGGGGGTTTGCATTTCGGCTTTGACAATCGCCTGGGCCATTCGGAAAACCAGTCGTATTACTGCCAGAAGATTACTGTCCGGTCATGCCGAAGAAGCCACCTCGACGGTGTCAGCCAGCACTCAGACAAAATTCTCCAAACTAAGGGCTGGCTTATTTATCGCAGGCTTGGGGCTAGCCGTGATGGCCGCCTTGCCAGACTTCGGAACATCACTAGGAAGTGAAGGTCAGGCTGGTGCCTTTGTCGGAGCTGGATTCTTAGTCCTGACTTCGTTTTTATTGAAAATCAGAGCATATCTGCGGGGTGGATGGAATTCGAATTCTATTCAGAAGATCAGTTTGCCACTTAGCTGGCTGGCGTCACGAAATGCGGGACGAAATCCCGGTAGAAGTACGCTAACCATCGGATTAATGGCAATGGCTTCCTTCCTGATTATCGCGATGGGAGCATTCAAGCTGATGCCGTCAGAACAGGGGCGAGGTGGTTTTAGCTTCTGGGGTCTCAGTTCAATGCCTGTATACGAAGATCTGGCTGAAAAAGAACTACATGCATCCGTCTTTGAAAAAGAGATTGCCGACCAACTTGAGATCGAGAGCATTCTCTGTCTACGTTACAAACCAGGCGATGATGCCAGCTGCAGCAACGTCTATCAGGCGGCTCGCCCACGAGTTCTGGGTGTTCCACAAGCTTTTGTGGAACACTACGATCAGGCCGATGTAAAGTTTAGCTGGGGAGCCAACATCGCTGACGACTCGCAGGCTGAAAACCCCTGGCAATTACTGGCCTCCTCCGCCACTACACATACCGGAACGGAGGATGATCCTGTGCCTGTCGTGATCGACAAAAACACGGCCATGTATAGCCTTAAGCTGTATGGGGGTATGGAGCAGATCTTCGACATTACTTATGAAGATGGCCACACCGTCCACTTCAAAGTCGTTGGATTACTCACAAATAGTATTCTTCAGGGTAGCTTGCTTGTCAGTGAACAGGACTTTAAGGTGCTGTTTCCACATATTAGTGGCTACCGGTACTTCCTATCCACCGATCAAGCGGCTAATGAAAACACGCGTGTCATTCTGGAAAATCGCTTCCGCGATCAGGGTCTGGACATGCAATCAACGCAGGCCTTACTGGAAGAGTTACTGGCCGTTCAAAATACCTACATCAGTGCTTTTCAAAGTTTAGGTGCCTTAGGACTATTGCTTGGAACCTTTGGCCTGGCAACTGTTCAGTTGAGAAGTATCCTAGAACGACGAGGTGAATTGGCGCTTATGAAGGCAACTGGTTTTAGTCCTGTCCGCCTGGCGAAAATGGTACTCTGTGAAAACATTGTCTTACTTTGTGCCGGACTGACGACTGGTGTGACAGCAGCATTATTTGCGGTACTGCCGCACATCCTATTCGCTGAAGCGTCAACGCCGGGCATCGACCTATTTGTTATGTTGTTGGTAATTCTTGTAGTCGGCGTGATCTCAGGACTCTTTGCAGTCCGAGCTACCTTACGAGCTCCGCTGATTCCGGCTCTTCGTGGTGAATAACGCCTTTGCGAGTTTATGAAATGAAAACTGCCTTTGCCATTTGTGCCCACCCGGACGATATTGAATTCCTAATGTCCGGTACGATGATGCGACTCGCCGATGCGGGGTATCAGTTGCATTACATGAATGTGGCCAATGGTTGCTGTGGTAGTACGACTCATTCAGCGGAAGAGACAGCCCACATCCGACTGAAGGAAAGTCGGCAAGCCGCTGAATTTATTGGGGCCACTTTCCACGAACCACTTTGTAATGATCTGGAAGTGTTTTATCAGCAAGAAACGTTAGAACAACTCACTGCAGTCATCCGTACAGTCGCTCCGGAAATAATCCTGACGCATAGTCCAACCGACTATATGGAAGATCATACAAACACGTGCCGGCTTGCTGTGACCGCCGCTTTCTGCCGCGGGATGCCCAATTACCCGACTCGCCCTCCTGTACCAATTACAACACAAAACGTAACGCTGTATCATGCCCAACCGTACTCTCACTATGACCCGTTGGGGAAATTCATTCGCCCCGATTACTTTGTCGATGTCAGCGATCTGCAAAAACGCAAGCAGGAGATGTTGTCCTTACACTCTAGTCAAAAGCAATGGTTGGATGACAGTCAGGGCTTAGACTCCTACCTGAAAACAATGACAGACCTCGATCATCAATTGGGGCAGGTCTCCAATAAGATGGACTACGCAGAAGGGTGGAGAAAACACTTACACCTTGGCTTCTGTGGTCCAGAAGATGATCCATTATTGGAGGCCTTAAGTGGCTTCATTTTCCAAGCCTAACAATCTTCCTGCTAATCGGTTAGACTTATCGTGTTAGGCTTTCATATGCAAATTCACCTTCCTGCGAGACTCAAAACATGCGTGGAATTATCGCTTCGCTTCCGTTTGCTTTACTGACCGTTCTCTGCTGGGGATCCTATGGCCCTGTACTGCATCACGGCAAAGAAGGAATGAGCAACAATTCCTGGATGCAGTTACTCTGCGTCGGAATTTCATACTTCGTCGTCGCAGTGGTGGTCCCGATGTATGTTCTCAAAACCAAAGGGGAACAAGGGAAATGGAGTGCGTCAGGGGTTAAATGGGGATTGGCTGCCGGATCACTTGGCGCATTTGGAGCATTGGGAATAATTACCGCACTAACCAGTGGAGGCTCGCCGTCTTATGTCATGCCGATCGTGTTTGGTTGTGCTCCTGTCGTAAATACCATCGTCTCGATGTACATGACCAAACTGTTCAAGGAGATGACGCCTGGTTTTTACTTGGGGATCATTTTGGTTGCTTTAGGAGCCTGTGGAGTCTTTGCCTTTAAGCCAAAGAGTGCAGATACATCTCAATCTCAAATTCAAGCCGACATCAAAACCGTCGTGTATCAAGAAGAGGCAACGTCGGCGACAGACCCCGTTGATGATAAAGCAACATCTCAGGTCGTCTCAGCAAAGCCTGAAACAGCTGATGCTTCAGAGCCGACTGTTGCTCCAAAGAAAGAAACTAATCTCCTGCTTATCGTTGGTGGAATCTGCCTAACCGTCCTTAGTTGGGGAGCCTATGGGAGTGTCTTACATAAAAGCCAACATTTAATGAGTGGCAGTCGTCTACGTCCACTCCTGTGTGTTGGCATAGCCTATTTTGTTTTGGCTGTAATCATCCCACTGCTCATTATGTACACATCCGAATCAGGATTTCCTGAAACTACAAAATTCTCAGGTTGGTTCTACTCCTTGCTCGCGGGAATTTGCGGATCGGTAGGAGCTCTGGGCATCATCCTATCGTTCACCTTCGGTGGAAAGCCCGTCTTTGTCATGCCACTGGTATTCGGCGGTGCTCCGATTATTAATACCATCATCTCGGTACTGGAGATGGAGCAAATAGGTGATGTTAACCCTCTCTTCTTTGCGAGCCTAACGATTGTGATTATCGGTGCGATCGTGACTCTCGTCACCGCACCTAAACCGGGCAAAAAGCCAAAAGTCGAAGAAGACGAAAAACCACTATGGGATCAGGTACGGGAAGACGATGCTGCGACAACTGAAGCAACAACTGCGTCAGACTCTATCGAACCAACTGACTCGGATGAACCCGCCGAAACTGGCGTAAGTACAAGTCCGGCAGAAGGAAAAGAGGAAGCCGAGGAAACAGAGGAAGTTACAGAATCTGAATCTTCCGGAGAAAGTGCTGAAGAAGAATCGGACGAAGGCGATGACTAACGCAAAACTCCACCTACGTTTTGACCATTAATTAATGACCAAACATGAGTGACCCTTCTGACTTAATGCATCAGCTTGACGTGCAGCTCAGCCATGTATGGATGGTTCGTACGTTTCTAAAGCACAGTGATGAAGCGGAAGATGATGATGAACTGGCATTGGTCCACCGCCGACTCTATGACTTTTCATTAGCTCTGGGGAGCCACCTGAGTGCTGACGATGCAGAAGGTTACCTTCGTCAGGCAAATAAGAAATGGCGGAGATTGCGGGAAGCCAATGAGCTCTTCCAGGAAATTCAACCAGAGATCTCGAATCATACCAACTTTAAAATGGCGGCAGCATCTTTGAATAAAGCGGTAACGGAAATCGGTAAACTCTTAGGCAAACTAGATAACCAATGAATCCGGGCGCGTTGGCCATAGATTTACATCACCGAGATCCTACTTTACGCCAGCATCGGCTAGAGTGGGTTGATTGGGATTCTCCTCCCTACTTTGCAAAAAGAAATAAATCCGTGGGCTGACGATTGCTTGACGACTTGCATCCCCCCTTTCACAATAAACTTTCCAATTTTAACTTCCCTGCCCTTCCTTAGATTGAATTTGAAATCATGAGTGACAATCCCAGTGTAATCCTATCCGGTTTTGCCGATGAAGCGGCTAATCAAAAAACGGTTGATCAACAGTTCTCTGCCTTCGCAGCGATCGGATTACAATACTACACCATCCGATTTATTGACGCGGGCAATGGCGTAAAGAACGTCATGAAATTGAATAAGACCGAAGTCAAACACGTCAAGAAGAAGATGGATGAGTATGGGCTAAAAGTATCTTCTCTGGGGAGTCCGATCGGAAAAGTTAAATTGCTTGATGTGGATGATGGTACACACAATGCCTATATCCCTTTCAAAAAATATTTAAAGAACGATGTACAGCGTGCCTGTGATCTGGCCAATGAATTCGGAACGAAGCTAATGCGAGGATTTGCGTTCTACCATCCTCGTGGAGAAGATCCATACGCCTACGTAGACCAGGTCGTTGATCAACTCAGTGCAATCGCTGAACTTTGTGACAAAAACGGAATCACCTTCGGGCTCGAAGTGGAAGCTAATTTAGTCGGACAATGTGGTCGGACACTCGAATTGCTTCACCGCAGGGTGAAACATCCGGCTATGTTGACGATTTTTGATGCCGCGAACATTGTGACTCAGGGCTATTCATCTGATGATATCTTTCTCCAATACCACATGATGAAAAAGGGACTGGGGTGGATGCACATCAAAGATTATCGCCATCCCGAGCCTGTTCAGCGTGTTGGTCACGTCGATGAAGAAGCGCTCAAATACTTCGTGCCAGCTGACATTGGTGACAGCGGTCATGAAGCGATTTTGCGAGACTTCCGGGATTACATCCCTGTGATGGAACGACGCCTGAAGAAACGTGGGGTGCCTGGCGTCTTCCTTGATCTTGAACCGCACGTTAAGGGTGGGGGGCAGTTCGGTGGCTTTAGTGGCCCTGACGGGCTGGGGGTCGCTTTGCGTGGTCTTTGTAATGTTCTGGATTACGTCAATATTGACTATCACCTACGTGATTTCAACGACGTCATTGAAGCACGTGGTTTTTAACCTTTGGCGAGGTGTCTTATGGCAGACATTCAAAAAGTCGAAGTGTGTTGCAAGAAGTGCGACAGTACATCATTGACCTGTAAATACAATGTGTTTGAGCAGGCAGACCTTGAAATTCATTCCTGGGAATGCAAGTGCATAGACTGCGGCTATCGACTAACGACTGCTTATCGAAGTGATGACGAGGACATCGACTTTGCTACGGTAACAGTGGACCAATGTCCTTACTGCGGCAGAAAAGCTAACAAATAGCCTCCCTGGCTATTTCGAGTCACCCTGTTTCCATTCAACAATTACATTTGTCGCGATGCCACCCCGCGGACTGAATTTCGCTTTCAGTTCGATCCAGCGTGGATCAAGTACGGCTACCAAATCATTCACGATCGTGTTGGTGACATTTTCATAAAAAATACCGTCGTTCCGATAGCTCTGCAGATAAAACTTCAGACTCTTCAACTCAACACACTTCTTGTCAGCAATATAACGAAACTCCAATTCACCAAAGTCCGGCTGTCCTGTTTTAGGACAAACGGAAGTGAACTCCGGACAAATCGTCTCAATCACATAGTCGCGTTGTGGAAACTGATTGTCGAATACTTCCAGTATTTGCTGACGTGATTCAGGGGTGTGAGATAAGGTCATCTGTGTTTTACTCCTATTCGCTTTGTACCCATTGTGTCATGATGACTCTAGAGCCGTAAGGGGGGGGTGACTCATGAAAATCGCTGAAATCTATCGCTCTATTCAGGGAGAAGGTATCCTGACAGGCACGGAAAGTGTTTTCATTCGCACGAGTGGATGTAACCTGCGCTGCTGGTTTTGCGATACCCCTTATGCTTCCTGGCAGCCTGAAGGAGATGACCTCAGCGTCAGCGAAATCATGAACCGGCTGTCTACCTGGGACTGTCGACACGTTGTTTTGACCGGTGGTGAACCGATGCTGTTTGCCGAGATGATACCCTTGTGCAATCGTCTCCGATCAGAGAACTACCATATCACCATTGAAACTGCCGGTACGCTATATCTGCCTGTGGAATGTGACCTCATGTCGATCAGTCCTAAAACATCGAATAGTGCACCCGATGTAGCAGACCACCCGCGCTGGCATCGTCGGCATGAACACACACGATTTGCTCCTCATGTCATCCGACAACTGTCGAGTGAATTCCACTGTCAATTTAAGTTTGTCGTAGATCACGCTGATGATCTACAAGAAATCGAAGAGTATCTGCGTCAGTTTCCGGATCTGACTAACAATCAAATTTATCTCATGCCCCAAGGACGCTCGCAGGAAGAACTGAAGCAAACTGAAACCTGGCTGTTGCCACTCTGCGATAATCATGGATTCAACTATTGCCCACGGAAACAAATTGAGTGGTTTGGAGCTGTCAAAGGAACTTAATCGGCGGTGCGTCCGCAATGAATTGCAAACAGATTTTGTAGGTTTATTCCCTCTGATGAGGACCTCACGGATGCAATCACTAATACAATTTGTCAAAATACTATAATCTTTCCTAAATCATCCCAGTACTCAACCGCTTAATCTAAGGAACTCTGATCTGATGTCCGACTCCGCTGTTTCTCTTTACAAACTAAAAGGCGGAATGGTTGGTATGGGCATGATTTTTGACGAGACATACCGACCATTCTTTGAGAATGCCTTTCGTGATGGGGTCTATGACCCCCGAACCGGTGTCATCAAGTTAGAAATCGCCGCGGTGGCTAGCCGTACAGGTGGACGTGCTGCCAAATATAAAGAATCGGCAGGTCAGAGCATCAATGATTTTTCAAGCTATATCGAACCTGATAGTGTTGGGCAGCTATTAACTCACGATGTGGATTTTGTATGTGTTGCCACCCCTGACGATCGTCACTTTGACGCAACAATGGCGGCTATCCAGGCAGGTAAGCACGTTATTGTCGAAAAGCCTTCTGTGCTCTCGATGCAGGAACTCGATGCAATCACTGCGGCGGCCGGAGAAAAACAAGTTCTTTGTAAAGTTGTCTATCACAAACTTTTTGATCCTGACCACAAGAAACTTAGGACATTCGTGACCGATGGTGTTCTCAACCACATAAATACCGGCTACTGTACACTGCTCGAACCGAAACAGATTTCGGGTGCTCAGTTTTCCGAGTGGATTCAGGGAAGGAACCCAGGAACGTATGTGGCTGTGCATTACATCAAGCTAATCGACTTCACCTTTGGTGGGACACTCAAGAGCATTAGCTGTAGTGGCCAACGCGGAATCGTAGGCGAAGCCGATGGCAATACATGGGACTCCACACAACTAAGAATGGTTTACGAATATGCGAGTGGTCGTGAAGCCACTTTTGACATTCATACCAGTTGGGTCACTCCGGATAACTTCCCCGGGTATGTCGAACAGGAAGTCCAATTCCGTTTCGACAACGGAATTTGGAACGGCCATAGTCGTAAACGTGGCGTCGAATGTACGGTAGAAGAACAGACGCCGTTAACGATCAAAAACTCAATGAATAACCATTACAACGGTACGTTCGTTGAGCCAAACGGTTCCCGGTCGCAACGTGGTTACGGCATTGAGGTGCTTGAGGAATTCGCTCGTGAAGTCGCTTATGTCGAACATGGTCTTGACGATCTGACGCGACAGCAACGCATCGCTCAATTATCCAACGGGTACTACAATGATATTACAAGTGATCGCCAAACAGTCGCCACGGTGCACGCCATGGAAGCGATCCTTGAACAACATGCGGCCGGAAATCCGGACTGTGTTGTCCGAGTCAATCAGGAAGCAGGAGGGCTCGTTCTCTACATTCCCGGTCAGGCTGAAGGCGTTGTGCTTTATGAGGGACAGGTATAACTCCAGACTCGTCGAACCTCCAAAACCAATTCTCAATCCCCAGACAATTTTTCCAAATTATCATGACTGACATCCAACCTATCCAATTCGCCGGCGAAGATAAATCGAATCAAGTAAGAGCCCAGATTCTGGCACAGGAACCTTACGCCATTCGTACGTTTACTCCCAGTCAGTGTGTCATTAGCCACAGCGCCGGCAGTTATCATTACACTCCGGAAGGACGTAAGCTCGCCGATTTTACATCCGGTGTACTCGTTGCCAATCTAGGGCACAATCCGGTGTCTTGGTGGAATCGTGTCGTCAAATATCTGGGATTAGGTGCTCTGAAAGACGGTGGGCAATATGCTAATTGTGTGCCCCTGACTGCCTACAATGCGATCACTGAAGTAGAGTCACAGTCAAATGAACGTCTCATCGCAAACCTCCAGGCGGCACCTGGCGGGAGTCGAATCAATCAGATCATGTGGTCGGCCAGTGGTAGCGAAGCGGTTCAGAAGGCGCTTTGGGCGGCGATGAAACGAACTCCGGGCAAGGACATGATTATTGCGACACGGGGTGGATTTCATGGGAAAAAGGGACTGGCCGGTGCGATCACTGGAAGTGAAGCCGACAAAGAACGAGATGAACGAGTGAGATTCATCAGTTTTCCCAAAGAGGAGTGCGATGATATCGAGACCCGACGGCAACCTATTGATCTGAGCAGATACCAACAGGAACTCGATACACTGTGGAATGAACATGGTGACCGACTATGCTGTGTCGTGACAGAACCCTATCTAGGTGGTGGCGGCTCCTACCATCCTCAAAAAGAATATCTGCAGCTACTTCAAAGCTTTTGCCGCGAGCACGACCTCTTATTTATCCTCGACGAAATCCAATCTAACTTTGGTCGCACGGGCCCCATGTATGCCTTCAGTCACTATGAAGTGGAACCTGATATTGTCCTGCTGGGTAAAGGTCTGGGTAACGGGGTCCCTGTTAGCGCTGCAGTAGGGCGCCGGGATGTCTTCGAATCATTAGGCTATGGTGAAGCATCGGATACATGGAGTGCCAATCCACTGTCCAGCGCTGCCGTGCTGGCAACTTTAGATGAATTTGAATCGACAGACGCACTCGCCCAAGGCTTACATTTAGCTGGAATTATTGAGGCGGGACTTGTTCGACTAAAGGAAACCGAAGTCATTAGTAAAGTCCGCGGTGAAGGTTGCGTTTGGGGCATTGAGTGTGCCGACCTTAATGGCCATTCTGGCGCCGAAGTTGCCAACCAGGTAATCGAAAAATGCTACCAGGGTCAGGATGGAGCATTGGCTATTCATCTGCTGGGAGCCCTAGCAGGCAAGGTTTTACGTATTAGCCCTCCTCTTACCATGTGCCCTGAAGAGTGCCAAAGCTATCTGGACCGACTCTTTGAAGTTTGTCAGGACGTGGCGACAAGCTAAGCTTCAAGCCTTTATTGCTTAGTCCGGTCGATGAGATAGAGTAACACCCAGCCGGATGGCTTTGCGCTCCCGAAGCAGCAGCAAGGAGACTTCACTGCCCGCCGGCGTTAAGCTTACTAGGTTGGCGAGATGATCATCGTCCTCGATAAGAGTACCGTTGTAACTTAGAATCACGTCGTTAGGTGCGATTTTGGCTTTGGCGGCGGGTGATTTTTCAGTAACACCCGTAATACGTACTCCTCGAGCATGACTTAGCCCTAGTTTGAGGGCAGTCGAATCATTGAAATCATGATCCATCCGCACGCCCAGATATGCTCCTCGAACTGACTCGTCATCAAGCAATTGACTCGCAACGACCATGCCCATATTAATCGGAATGGTAAACCCGATCCCTTCATTGCCACCTGAACTACTGGCAATTGCCGTATTGATCCCAATCACTTCCCCTCGCATATTCACCAACGGCCCACCACTGTTGCCGGGGTTAATAGCTGCATCCGTTTGGATGAAATCCTGAATTACAACACCCTGTGTTCCAAGGGAAAGATCTTTACGACCTTTCGCCGAAATAATTCCATAGGTAATGGAGTGGGTCAGGCCGAAGGGACTTCCAATAGCGACTACAAAGTCTCCAATATCCATCTTTCCGCTATCACCAATGCGAGAAGGTACGAGCAAATCCGTTTCTCGTATTGTGATGACAGCAATATCGCTTGAGGGATCCGAGCTAATATCGAGGACCGTCAATTTCTGACCATCTTCAAGTGAAATTTTGACGCCATCAGCCACCGTCGGGAAGACAACATGCCGATTTGTGATAATGAATTTTCGGTCATCGATTTCCACAACAAAGCCCGACCCTGCTTCTTCGATCGTACGCCGCGATCCGGCCTGCACAATTTTTCGACTTTGTATATGAACGACCGATGGCTTAGCGACGCGAACTACTTTTTTGAGTATGTTACGAGCATCAAATTGCTTGGCGTCAGCTGCCAGTTGCTCAAAGAGTTGTTGACGAGCATCTAAAGAAACGGATATCGGCTGTTCCTGTCCCTGAGCACTTAGCCCCGACAATACGCAAATTGCCATACAGATTACAAAATGTAATCGCTGCATATCCTACCAGTCACAGTCATTACTGACTGTACTGCCCCCCAATGATTTGTATCAATCTAAGTTAGCTAAAATCTCTAGCTGAAGACTTCATCGTTCTCTTCTTCTCTGTTCCAATCTTCTCCAAGGGTCTCCACCTTGGTTTGACAGCTGATACAGAGTGACGCATAGGGTAGCGCATTAAGTCGAGCTAGAGGAATATTCTTTTCGCACATTTCACAAATTCCATAGGAACCGTCAGCCATTTTCTTAATGGCCGTTTCAATCTGCTTCAATTCCCGACTTTCAACTTCTGCCAGTTGTGAATTCAATTCATCCTGAGCAGAGTCCAAAGCAAAATCGACTACATCACCAGACGCTTGATCCCTCAAGGCCTGCAACGCACTAAAATCCCCATCCAGGGCTTTGCGCAACGCATCACGGCGACTAACAAGAACACTCTTTAACTTAGCAATGGCATCTTTCCGGGCCATCGTTGTCATCTCCCAATAAATAAATCAAAGCCCAAAAAGAACCCATATGTCGCGTATTGCTCAATGAATGAATACGCAATCACACCGCAGCTCCTCCGGCGTTACTGGAATAATCGACACAATCAGACCTTCGAAATCAGCCTTTTTAGAGATTTTGCCGTCCATCTACCTAAGGGTAGACACTTTGAACCAGTACTCAGATATTTAAGTATCTGAAGACGGCTTGGCGAGCGGCTGAGACATCTACAACTCGAGCCACCTCCAGATTATGTGGAGCATTACGTCCACAGCGTTTCTCAAATATCGTCATCCCACGCGTCAGCTCACCTTTAATTTCCACATCGGCAGTCATCGATTCTAATTCAAATAGGTCCGGCTCAAGTAACTGAAGTAATGCAATCGCATCATGAATCTGGATGGTCTCTAATCCTAATTGCTGATGATAGGATCGAAACAAATAAGGTACGACCTGATGCAAAAATCTGCCAATCGCATTAGATTCCGGAGGTAGTAATCCCATTAAACTCAGCGAAAACTGAACCTGAGAGGTGATATCGAGAGGGATGAGTGTTTTTTTGACCGGGGCATGAAACACTTCGCGGGCGCTTTCCGGATCACAATGAATGTTAAACTCTGCGGTTTGAGTAATGTTTCCAATCCCATTAAAGCTACCGCCCATCATCACAATCTGTCCCACATTTTCAATAAAATGGGGATCTCTTTGAATGGCTCGAGCAACATTTGTTAGCGGCCCTAGGCAAACAATATCAATTTCGCCGGGCGCCGCACGGACCTCGTCACAGATAATTTTTTCAGACGCGTGACGCTGATGGTGGTCCACCGTTACAAATCCGACTTCACCCAATCCATCACCACCGTGAATAAAACAGGCGTCACGATAGTCCGAGTTGTCATTCGATGTCGCCGCACCAATCCGCGGCAAGCGAGGTGGATCCAGTTGCTCAATCACCGTCTGCACATTGATCGTGGCCATTTCAGCCGGCACATTCCCTTCCACTGCCGTCACGGCAACAACGTCAAATGCCTTGTTATATAACGCCATAGATAATGCCACGCTATCATCAATTCCAGGATCGCAGTCTATGATGATTCGACGTGGCATAATAAGAGCCCCAACTTGGATTGCATTTGTACTAATACGTTTATCGGTTTTTAACAAAGGGAAGTCAAACCCGACATAGATCGGATGCTGACCCTGACGACGTGACCACGCTACAATATAGATTCACCTCACAAATTCTAATCCGTGCTCTTTTGAAGTAATGAATATGCTGACTGATCAAATCACCAAAGTGGAATCCGGAGAAAACCTTACTCAGGAAGAAATGGCAGCTGCCATCGATCTCGTGATGCAGGGACGGTGTGAAGAATCACAAATCCGCTCGCTCCTGATCGCTCTGGCGACGAAGGGGGAAAGCGTGGAAGAAATCGCAGGAGCAGCCACTGCAATGCGAGCACATATGACGCCGCTCTTGTCGACACGGGAAGATCTAGTCGATACCTGTGGGACGGGAGGAGATGGATCCGGCACATTTAATATTTCCACCGCGGCAGCAATCGTGGCTGCCGGAGCTGGGATTGCGGTTGCTAAACATGGCAATCGTAAAATCACCAGTAAAACGGGTTCCGCAGATGTCTTGATTGAATTAGGCGTAAATATCGAAGCACCTATAGATGTGATGCAAACAGCATTGAACGAAATCGGTATCTGCTTTTGTTTTGCACCGTTATTCCATCCTGCCATGCGGCATGTGGGCCCGGTCCGACGCAGCATAGAAACCCCAACGATTTTCAATTTGCTGGGGCCGCTTTGTAATCCGGCTCGCGCTCCGTTTCAGGTCCTAGGTGTCGGAAAACCCGCCTTACGGCCGCGATTGGCCGAGGCGTTGTCGCTATTGGATATTAAGAAAGCCTATGTCGTTTGTGGAAGTGACGGACTGGATGAAATCACGCTGGCTGGTACTACAGACGTAACTGAGGTAACCCCTGGCACAACCGCTGAAACTCAATGGCAACCTTCTGAATTCGGCCTCGAACCATCCGAGTTAAGTGGAATGGATGCTGATAATCCAGCAGAGAGTGCAGTTCGCATCCAGGCAATCCTAGCTGGAGAAACTGGGCCAGGCCGGGATATCGTAGTTATTAATGCAGCAGCGGCAGTCTCCCTAGCTAAACCCGATTGGTCTCTGGCTGAGTGCACGGCTGCCGTTCAGCATTCTATTGACAGTGGTGCGGCTCTGACTGTTCTCAAACGATTTGGTGAAGTTACTAATTAAACGATGACCAAACGCCAACTATTTTGGATCATCTGCCTCATTTCCTGCCTGCACGCGCTCGTGCACGTTTTCGAATTGGCTCTACCTGCCGTACAAGATGACCTCAAATCGCACTACGATACCAGCGATACGATCATCGGATCCTTAAGTAGTGCATTTCGCTGGCCCTGGGGACTGGGAGCTTTGTTGGTTGGCTTCCTAGTAGATCGCTTCGGGGCACCACCAATGCTGGTGCTCTACTTGGCCGGATGTGCTGCACTCTGTTTTTTCATCTCAAGTACACCAGCGCTCAATTCTCTGTTTGGTATGTTCTTTGTTCTGGGCCTGTTCGCCAGTATCTACCATCCTGCCGGCCTTGCGCTGATTTCCCTGAAAACTACCCCCGAACAACGACCGATGGCTCTAGGGATCCACGGAGTCTTTGGCTCAGCTGGTATCGCTCTCGCTCCGTTGATTTTTGCAGTGTTACAGACCGAAGGTATGCTATGGCAGGATTTCTTCTGGGTTCTGGGAGTTATTGGGGCTGTCGGAGCCGTCCTCATTTATCTACTGCGTAAATACCTCACCATTGCTGACAGCAAGTCTAAACTGACAGCGCAGAAAGAGATAACAGATGCGTCTTCCATTGAAGAGCCGGACAGGGACTGGAGGTCGTTTATTATTCTGATTAGTTTGACAGCCGTTCATGGCATGGTGTACTCGGGGGTTATCACTTTTTTTAAAGACGAATCGTTTCTCGATCACCCGCTGATCTCTCAATTTTTTGCGGGACTGGACACAGAGTTCAGTAGTAAATCACAGCGGTCATTTCTTATGGCTGGCATCATGCTATTCGGCTGTGTAGGACAATTCGTCGCAGGAAAGATCGGCAATCCCAAGCGACTTGAAAAACAATTGACCGTCATCACATTCCTCAATGCCCCATTTCTTATTGGCATGGCGATGTTTACTCCGGGATGGGCGCTCGTCTCTGCAACCGTGTTCACACTGGTACATTTTATGTTTCAGCCGATCTACAACAGCCTCGTAGCGAAGTACACTCCTCGTGAACATCGCAGCCTCTGTTATGGGCTAAACTTTGTTATGGGATTCGGCGTCGGAAGTCTAGGAGCGGTTCTGGCGGGATGGCTCAAAGATGCCACCGACCTGAATACCAATTACGTCTTTGCAGCCCTTTCGATCCTTGCCTCAATATTTGGAATCCTCTTAATTGCATTTAATCGTTCCACCGATTCGGAACCAGCGAGTACCAATGTATGAATAAAAAAGAAAAGCAAACGATCGGTGTTATTGGCGTGGGGCTGTTGGGGAGTTCGATTTGTTTTCGCTTACGTGAAGCAGACTATCCGGTCATTGGATTTGACTCTCGCTCGGAACAATTAGACTATCTCGTCCATATCGGTGGGCAGGCGGGTTCATCGGTGGAAGAACTGGTCAGTCAGGCAAAAGTCATTCTTCTTTCACTCCCGGATTCGACAGTTTCTTCCTCTGTCTGCGAACAAATTGCCAAGTGTGCAACCGCAGGCACAGTAGTTATTGACACCACGACAGGTACGCCAGACGATGCCGTTGAGATTGCTAAAAATCTTGGCCGTCAAAAGATCCAATTCATGGATGCCACCGTCGCAGGCTCAAGTAGTCAGGTTAAAGCTGGAGAAGGGGTCTTTATGGTTGGTGGAGACAAGGAGCATTTTAAACAGCAACAAGCTCTTTTAAAACAACTCTCCAATGTCATCTTTCATGTCGGACCGGTTGGCTCCGGAGCAAGGTTAAAACTGATTGTCAATCTGGCCATTGGTCTGCACCGCGCCGTTTTAGCCGAGAGCCTCGCCCTGGCCGAGGCTTCAGGTGTGGATTTGCCCACCGCGTTACAAGTGCTCAAAGCAACTCCAGCCTATTCCGCTGCGATGGATACAAAAGGGGAGAAGATGATCCAACAGGACTTTACTCCTCAGGCTAGGCTGAGACAGCATCGAAAAGACGTGCGGCTCATCCGGCAATTAGCTGCACAAAACGAACAATCCCTCCCCTTGTCGGATATTCACGCAAAATTGCTAGACGTTGCAATCAACGCTGGGCTCGGGGAACTGGATAATAGTGCAATCTACCAAGTCCTGCGGGATAACCTCTCCTGATAATTCCACTCCGCCGAATTAGGTTTTCTATCTACAATGAAAGAAGATTCGGAGATTATGAATGTCGCAGTCTGTTCGACTTCAGTGAATACATAAATGACACATGAAACCATATCCGCTGTCGGAATTGATTTAGGCACTACGTATTCAGCAGTGGCTATCCTTGACGAAAGCGGAAATCCAAAGACTCTCCCCAATTCAGAGGGGGATTTGACGACGCCAAGCATCCTGCTATTCAACGATCAGGATGTGGTTGTCGGCCGTGAAGCGGAAGCTGCTAAGGCATCTCGATATAGTAGCATTGCCGAATACACCAAGCGTGATTTAGGCAAACGAAGTTATCACAAACAAATTGAAGGCTTTGAGTATCCTCCCGAAGCGTTATTAGCATTTATCCTTAATAAACTCCGACGGGATACTGCCCAGGAAATTGGTGACTTCAAGCAAGCTGTAATCACAGTCCCTGCCTACTTTGATGAAACACGTAGGAAAGCCACACAGGATGCTGGCTACCTCGCCGGACTAGACGTACTGGATATTATCAATGAACCCACTGCCGCCGCACTGGCCTATGGCCATCAACAGGCTGACGGAGAGGTCAACAAAACTGTTTTAGTTTATGACTTAGGTGGAGGTACTTTTGATGTTACGATCGTCCAGATCGAAGATCGGGAATATCGGGCTTTGGCTACCGATGGCGATGTCCAGCTAGGAGGCGTGGACTGGGATCAACGTCTCGTAGATTTTCTGGCTGACCATTGTATTCAACAATTAGGGCAGGACCCTCGAAACGAACCTAATTCCACCGGCCACCTGTGGCAGGTAGCTCGGAAGCTTAAACATAGCCTGACGGAATTCGAAGAAGCGATGGCTACGATTGAATTACAGCAGCAAACGCTAACAATCACAGTGACTCGTCAACAATTCGAAGAGCTGACCGCCGATTTGTTGGAACGCACTCGCTTCACAACCAGTCAAACGGTCAAAGCAGCTGGATTGGAATGGAGTGATATCAGCCATGTGTTACTGGTCGGTGGATCAACCAGAATGCCCGCTGTCAGCCAAATGCTACAAAATGAAAGCCAATTAATGCCCGACCACAGTGTATCGCCAGATGAAGCCGTTGCCCACGGTGCTGCCTTACACGCTGGAAGGCTCCTCGAAAAACTATCTGGACGTCCACCTAGTTTCCAGGTTCAGAATGTAAATTCACATACACTCGGGGTCGTGGGAATGGATCCGGAAACCAAGCGGCCACGAACAGCACGTATTATTCCTCGTAACACAGGACTTCCGATAACAGCCCGTCGTGAATTCCGCATAAGACCAGGTCAGGAATCTATCAAGCTTGAGATCGTGGAAGGCGAGAGTCGATCGCCAGAGGCCTGTGAATCCATCGGAACCTGTCGCATTCGTGGCATTCCAACTCCACTGCCTGACAACGCTGCCGCTGAGGTCTTTTTTAAATATCGTGACGATGGACGTCTAAGTGTCAAAGTTCGAATCAAAGGGACAGATATCATACTTGATAATGACTTTGTCCGTGAGAACACCATGACTCAGGAACAACTCGACATCTGGCGCGAGTATATAACGGGTATATAGAGCAAAGATTGGAATGGCAACTGACCCCACAATTCGTCCAACTGATGTACGCATGAAGGGATTTGCGCGCCGATGGACGGTTGAGCAAAGTCTCGAGTGGGTGGATGGCAGTATTCCCGAACCGTTGATTGAGCACATCCAATTAGAGGAGGCGGCCAGTCGTGTGTTAGCTGAGGATATTTGTAGTACCATCGATGTCCCACACTTTGCCCGAGCCATGATGGATGGCTTCGCTGTATTAGGAAGTGATACAGCTGGAGCCTCAGCTTATAATCCCTTAACCCTCAGGGTCATCGGTGAATCACTTCCGGGTAACCCTTTCTCAAAGCAGGTTACGGCAGGACACGCTGTGAGAATCATGACAGGGGCACCGATGCCTCTCGGCGCTGACGCTGTGTTACCAGTTGAACAAACAGTCATTGAAGACAATCAAATCCTGGTGCAAGGCGAAGTTGCACCCGAAAAGCATGTTGGATTCCCCGGTGAGGACATTCAGTCCGGAACCGTCGTTCTCCAGCAGTTTCGTCGGCTACGCGCACAGGATCTCGGAGTTTTGAGTTCCATCGGAGTTGGCAAAGTGCCAGTGCTCCAGAAACCTCGTGTCCGTTTGGTTATCACGGGGAATGAATTGTTGCCCCCTGGTTCGAAGCCTGCAGAGCACAACATTTGCGATGCGAATAGCCCAATGCTTGCAGCGCTTATCGAACGAGATGGCGGTACCGTTATCCACCCGGGAATCATTAGTGACAATCCAGAGAGTATTTTGGAGGCATTACAGGATGATGCAGATATTATTATCGTCTCGGGGGGTTCAAGTGTTGGACAGGAAGATCACGCACCTCGTCTAGTTGCTGAACATGGCAGTTTGGATATTCATGGCGTCGCGATGCGTCCTAGCAGCCCTAGTGGTATGGGGACGATTGACAATCGACTCGTGTTCCTTCTACCTGGTAATCCAGTGTCTTGTCTGTGTGCATACGACTTCTTTGCAGGTCGAGCAATCCGTCAACTCGCTGGACTTCCTGCTCAATGGCCCCACCGTAGCCAGGTGCTTCCACTATCTCGAAAACTTGTCTCGACTGTGGGGCGTACGGACTATGCCCGAGTCAGTATTCTGGATGGGCAAGTCGAACCGATATCGATCAGTGGTGCCAGCGTCCTCAGTAGTACCACGCGGGCAGATGGATTTGTAATCATTCCTGAAGATCTTGAAGGTTACCCCCGCAACGCAGAAGTTACCGTTTACTTATACGAATAAAATGGCCGAACAACGACAATTTCTGGAAGTGATTAATCGCGATGAAGCGGAACAACGGTTTCGTGACGCGCTGAATCTACAAGCTATCGGTACGGAATTGGTCCCGCTTGAAATTGCCTTAGGTAGAATCCTTGCTCAGGACATCCGCTCGTCACACAATGTTCCTTCATTTGACCGCTCGAATTATGACGGGTTTGCAGTCAAAGCTGAAGACACCTATGGAGTCACGGAAGAAGAACCAGTGGCACTGGCACTACTGGAAGAAACCATTGCAACCGCTGTCGTGCCAAGCTCAGAAGTGCTCCCCGGTACGGCCATGAGTGTTGCTACCGGAGGAATGATTCCCCGTGGGGCCAATGCAATTGTCATGGTCGAGCATACTGACTTGGTAAAGAATCAACTCTTAGTCCGGAAAAGCGTAAACTCCGGTTTTGGAATTGCCTTTGCCGGTTCCGATATTGCTGCCGGAGAAATCATTTTGCGACGCGGGGATGTACTGACAAGCAGAGAAACCGGTGTTCTGGCTGCTATTGGTGAGACGGAGATTCCTGTATTTATGCAGCCAAAGGTTGGAATTATTTCAACCGGTGATGAGATTATTCCTCCCGGCCAAACCATGCAGCCATCGCTGGTCTATGACTCCAACGCCAGAATTCTGGCCGATGCGGTGACTGAATTGGGAGCAACTCCGGTGAACCTTGGGATCGTCCAGGACCATGCCGGCCAGCTCGAACAATTACTTGAACAAGCGATTGAATCCTGTGATGTAGTACTGCTCTCAGGAGGCACCAGTAAAGGAGAGGGGGATATCTCCTATAAGGTGGTCGAAGCCTTGAACGATCCAGGCATTGTCGCGCATGGTGTTGCTTTGAAACCAGGTAAACCCATCTGTCTGGCCGTAACTCAGGAAAAACCTGTCGCCATCCTGCCGGGTTTTCCCACATCTGCGATATTCACCTTTCATGAATTTGTAGCACCGGTCATCCGTCTACTCGCCGGTAAAACTCCGCAGGACCAAACACAGCTCGACGCCCGGCTAGCTGTTCGTAAACGATCGGAAATCGGACGCACTGAATACCTATTGGTGGGCTTAGTGTCTGGCCCTGATGAAACCCTAGCTGCCTATCCAATGGGAAAAGGCAGTGGCAGCGTCACCACCTTTAGTCACGCCGATGGATTTATCACGATTGATCGGCATCAGGAGATCCTGGAGGAGAATGCTCCCGTTCAAGTGACTCTGCTGGGTGGGCAACTTCAGGTAGCGGATCTGGTCGTCATTGGAAGCCATTGCGTTGGCCTCGACTTAATCCTTTCGGAATTACAGCAGTCTGGATGCCGCAATAAATCAATCAACGTAGGATCAACTGGTGGTGTTGAAGCGGCCCGTCGAGGTGAAGCGGACATCGCTGGCGTCCACTTACTCAATCCAACCGGGGATGTCTACAACAAACACTTACTGGATGATTCACTTCAACTAATCAAAGGCTATCGTCGCACTCAGGGAATCCTCTTTAGAAAAGGGGATGACCGATTTGCCGGCAAGTCCGTTCAGGATATCCTCCAACTGGCGGCGAGTGATCACTCAATTCAGATGGTGAATCGTAACCAAGGTAGCGGGACGAGGATATTAATCGACAATCTACTTTCAGAATTCGACACATTACCAAATGGGTATCTATTCCAATCCCGAAGTCACCACGCAGTCGCATCCAGTATTCAAAATGGATCGGCTGACTGGGGAATTGCAATCCAAGGCGTAGTAAGTCCTGAGCTTGAGTTTATCGCCATCGCGGATGAGGAGTATGACTTCATTATTCCGATAGATCGACTCGGGAAATCAGGGGTGCAGGCATTCCTTAGATTGCTCCAGGACGAAGACCTGCGTCAACAATTAACAATGCTCGGTTTTTCGCCTGCCTAAGCTGATTGCTGGTCTACACGCCAAGCGATTAGGCGCGTAATAAGATTTCACCTCGGCCGCCGTCGATCATGTCCCCATGATAAAGATCAAAGTTCGAATCCAGTATTGGCTGAGCGATCTCAAATCCTGTTGCCGTAATTTTTCTCAACAACACCTGCATGAATTCTGGCTGATATCGAACTGCATGGCGAAAACTCGGAAGTAATTTAGGGTGAGATTCACCCATGAAGATAATCGAACCGCGTCGCATCCCCGCTCCATGGCGGATGCCGGATTCACCAAATACCATGATCGTACCAGCCAACATATTGAATCCAATTAGGTCTCCTGCATTTCCACCGATAACAATTAATCCGCGTCGCATAGTTAACCCGATTTCGTTTCCGGCATTTCCATCAATAATGATGGTACCGCGATTCATCCCTCGTGCACTTCCCCGATAAGCCGCTCCTACCTGGTGGCCTCCATCGCCATGCACATGGATCAACCCACCCTTCATTTCGGCACCGATCCAATCGCCAGCATTTCCGTTGACTGTAATGGAACCACCTCGCATTTCACTGCCCAGATGGCGGCCACAATCTCCTTCAATCGTAATCTGACCGGCTTCCATCTTCGTGCCAATCCAATGAACACCAGTTAATGTCCCGCTTAGCTGCATATGGAGGTCGGCGGCGTCACCACTGACCTTGAAGAAATCACCTACCACACATTTTTCTTTACCGTGGAAGACGGGCAGCTTTTCAATCTCTGCATTAGACAATGATTGAATCGTACCCGGATTAATCCCTTCGATTTCCACAGGGATATTTGTTTCGCCGTTATAAGTGAGTTCGAGAGTCATGGATCGTTCTTGTCTGTAAAAACAACGCTCGGGGGATTATAAACTCTATATAGGTTTACTTAGTATTGGATGGTAATGACTGATTCGAATCAACCACTAGCCGGAATTGTCCTTTGCGGAGGGCGGAGCCGCCGTATGGGACAAAGCAAAGCCCTGTTGCCGTTCGGGAATGAGACAATGCTGCAGCGAGTGATTCGTATCATGTCGCAAGTGGCATCACCGATTGTGGCTGTCAAAGCAGCATCTCAGCAGCTACCTGCGATGCCAGACAACCTATTGCTTACACAGGATCGACATCCTGACCAGGGCCCCTTAGAGGGTATCCGGATGGGACTGGCAGCTCTAAAACAAAGTGCTCCAGAGAGTTCAGCCACATATGTAACCAGTTGTGATGTACCTTTGCTTCAGCCCGGGTTTGTCCAGGCCGTTGCCAGCCGCCTCGGTAATGCCGATGCCGCTGTAGTCGTAGAGGACGGATTCCGCCATCCACTTGCCGCCGTTTATCGAACATCCGTTCTTCCAGTGATTGACTCACTGCTGGATGCCGGAAAACGTCGACCTTTGTTTCTATTCGAACAGGTTGAAACCGTACTGGTCTCAACCGAGGAACTGCGTGGAGCAGATCCGGATTTATCAAGTCTGGCTAATCTAAATCAACCGAGTGATTATCTAGCAGCCCTTCAAAAGGCCGGGCTGGAGCCGGACCCACAGGTATTGGCTGAGTTTAATTCATTCGACTAATCATCCTTCGTTTCACACTCCACCACTTCGGCCTCGTGTAAATAGCCATCCTGAATAGGATAATTTGAAAATCTTACAGAATAGTATTTCTCAAACCAGTCTGATATGTCCTTTTCGATTTCCAAATCATAGTCTGGGTCCACGTGGTATGTCTTGCCTTGTAACGGCTCGCGAATTTCGCAGTCTTCCACCACTAGCACGCCAGACTTAAAGACGTACTTTGGTAATTCAAACATGATCTGTTTATTTTCGTGAGGGAGATATACAGTGATATCAGCGTCCGCTCCAGGCCCGAGATGACCTTTGTTCTTCAAGCCAAGAATCTTAGCTGGCCCCGCTCTCGTAATAATACAAATCTCGTTGAGTGTATATTCCCGCTTGAGGTCAGCGAGAATACAGCGATTCACCACCTCAGGATGAACAGTTTTCAATATCTCATTACGATATGTCCTGTCCATCAATAAACGAATAATCTGGGGATAGGCAAGAAATGACGCGCCATTCGGAGAATCAGTACTCATGACGACACGCCATGGATCATGTATCAACAGGTACCATTCCAATCCAATCGCCCATTGCAAGCCATGAACGAGACTTTCGTTGCGATACTTAATCGGAGCAATACCACAACCGGATTCCAATTCAGTATCAGCACTAAACCATTTTGTCCCATATACATTATGCAGGTAATATCCCAATGGTCCGTCGCCTGTCATGCTTGTCGTTTCTCCAAACATGATATTTCCAACATCGACGGTAACGTTGCTATGGGAGTTTACATAGTCCGCAAGTACCTGAGTACGGCTACAAAACGTCTCTTCTTCACCCTCACCTCCACCATAACTATGGAATTGGATATGAGTAATATGTCCATTATGGCCCTCTAACGCATCCATAGTATTCAAAGTGGTGGTATAGTTCCCAGGCATCCCGAGATTGTTACAGTGGATATGCACTGGGTGAGGCAACCCAATTTCATTCGCCGTTCGAGTTAATCCTGAAATAATTTGGCGGGGTGTAACGTCATAGTAATCGACAGTCTGATCAATAGTGTCAACATTCCCACGTGGATGATGTTTCCACACTTCCACTCCACCGGGATTCACAAGCTTTGGAGCATAGCCTTTTGCTGCCCCTAGCAGCCACGGCAAGAAACCTTTTAGTTTTCCAGGTTCCTCGTCAGCAAGCGACTTCATCACAAAGTGATTATTGCCGGTAAGAACAAAGAAACCTTTATCGATACAAGGGGTATCTTCAAGCTCTTCATGTGCATGCCGAGCCGAAAGCGGAGGGACCGCGGCATCAAAGGCCGTAGTATAGCCAAGTCCAATATACTTGTACCCAATAGCGTAAGTGCTCGGAACGCTGCCCATCGTTCCACTATGTGTATTTAGCGTACGCTCGACAAAAGTAGATTGACGTTTGTCTTCGGGACGCATTTTGCGGGCCATATTGACCTTGGGGCCGGCAATATGACAGTGCATATCCACGCCACCGGGCATCACGACATAGCCCGCCATATCAATCACACGGCCGGCGCGAACACCAGGTCCTGGTGGAGCCACGATCTTACCGTCCAGGATCCAAATATCCTGTACTTGACCGTCCACGCCATTTAATGGATCGTAAACATATCCACCGGCAAGTTTCAAATACGATGTCGTCATGTGGTTAGTACCAGTAACCTAGTCATTATTACGAGCGGGAAAAGAGCCTTATGTCTGATTCAGCAAACCTTCAAATGGCCATCGATCAAATCGTTGCCGCTCGTCAATACACCAAATCACTATTGGAGAATATCGACCAAAACAACTGGTTTCGACAACCTGTTGAAAAGATTAATCATGTTGCTTGGCAAGTTGGACACCTCGCCATGGCTCAATATGGCTTAGTGTTATTCCGCCAACGTGGTCGAAAGTTAGAAGACACTGAATTAATGTCTTCTTCCTTCCGCAAAAAATTCTCTCGAGGGACCACTCCCAACGCAGATCCAGAGTTCTATCCTGGGATCGACGAAATATTGGATGTGTTCGAACGAGTCTACAAGCAGTCGATGGAAGAGCTGGCTTCATACCCGGTAGAGCAATTACAGGATCCGGTCGATGACCCCTACGCAGCCTATCCAAACAAACTGGGGTGCCTCATTTTCTGCGCTCACCACGAAATGCTGCACGCAGGACAACTCGGCATGCTTCGTCGCTTACTCGGCAATGCTCCCATCCGGTAATTCTCTAGCAGGACGAAGGCTGGTGTTCTCCTCTGTCGACTGGAAGCCCTGCACTCTGATTTCCTGAACCCGAGCTTCAATGGCCTGCAGAATTTCCAAATCACTCGGATGATGACAATCAAAAGCTGGACGTAAGGGGATCGGAATATCATCCATCCGGTAAACCGTTCCCGGGACATTAATACCGTAGGTGGCTACCGTAAATGCCACTTCCGCATTCCTCGTCGTTGGTGTCTCTTTCGGATCGAAGGCAATATAGGGAATGGACTTTAGATGTTCCCGGGCACGCTCACTAAAGTTTGCCATCGGATCACTGGCAATAATAATCGCTGCATCCGCTTCGCCTCGAGCGAGTACGTCCGAGGCAGTATATTCGCCAGGATTAAAGCGAGGGTAACCTCGCGTTAAATTCACACCGAACGGATATCCGGTTCGCCAAGCCACCACATTATCCGCCCCTGTCACATTACCGTGCCCGCGGTTAGGTTTACAAACGAAGCGTGTGTGCTGATTCATATCGCGAGTCAGAGCCAGTAACGCTTCTGTATTCGTGTGTTTTCCACGCGTCATGGTCAATCCCATTCCGAAGAAGAAAACGCCAAAACGGGAGCCTTTCATGCGATCCATCAAGTCCTGCCAGACGGCAAGTTCCACGCCGGTATCAGCTAGAACTTGTTCGGCCTCCAATTCAACTCCTGCACACAGAGCACGTAACGTCCACAATGCCTCGAAGTCTGAACGAGGTTTCAGCTGAATAAAAATATCGGCGGTATTTGCGGACTTTGTTTTACGAACATCAATGACAACACAGGTCCGGTCTTTACGCCCATTGGGAACAAACATTCCTTTAGGCATCAGGCTGTATCGTGTGAAATGCCGAGGGTGACTCTCTGCAGGATTAGCACCCCAGAAAATAATCAGGTCTCCACGGTTACGTACTTCTCCTAACGAACAAGTAACCTCGCCCACTCCTTGAAATGCCATCCCGGAAGGCCCGTGACAAACCGACGTGGTTGTATCCACATTAGCCCCAACCCAGTCGGCGATACTAACAGCCACACGTTGAGACTCTGTGGTGGTATCACTAAGGCCGTACATTAACGGGTAACGCGATTGCGTGAGAATCTGAGCGGCACGCTCAATTCCCTCCTCAACCGATGCTGGTTGACCTTTGATGAGGCAGGAAGGACGGTCATCAACCGAGTGATTTAGAAACCAGGCTTTGCCAAGTACGCAAGCTCGCTTCGCCTGGGTGATCTCATGACCCTTTACGGTCAATTCGATGTCGTCGCACACACACCCACAAAATGTGCAGGTGGCATCTTCGACGATTTTTAGTTCCGGTTCTTGTTGCGACGCATCAGTTGTAACAGTAGCCACTTGGTTACGCTCCACTGTGCTTGCGATATCAATCTCGTTCAGACATGACCGGTTTTCACCAGTTCGCACGATTCTGTCTGACCGACGGGAGCCTCGGCTCCAGTTAATTTCTCCTGTTGGCTGGCACTTAGACGGTGTTACTCACTCAGAGCTGCGATCTTTTCCATCGTCACGTCAATTCCCTTGCTTGTAGGCATTCCAGAACCGTGAGTATCTGCACCCATGAGTCGACTTGAATAGTCACCATAAGCAATAAACAACAGTCCTGCTGGCAATTCGCCCTTCTTTGCAGACTTGACCTTAATCTCAATCTCACCGTGTTCACTCGTTACGCGAACAAAGTCGTCAGCTTCCAAGCCAAGGTCTTCCATGTCATCGAGTGCCACTTGCAAAACGGAAATTTCGCTTTGATAGGTTGCCTCGAACTTACCTTCATTAATGCCTACACCTTGCTGACTAGTTCGGCCAGGGATAAGGATGTAAGTTTTCGACATGTTACTGCTTTCCAAAGGGTTAGGCTGCCTAAACGCCCACAACCTAAGTGGAGAATAGTGCCCATCTAGCTAAAATCGGCACTTTTCCCGCCTAATAACAGTATTTATTGTGAACTCACTTCCCCTTCTCCGCTAGTGCCCTACAACCTTTAATTGAACAGCATTTAATAAGTGACACCCACTCATTGAGCCCAATCCTTCTTTCCCTATTTAACCCAAACTACCTGCTCGGAAAGTGGGTGGCACTTAATCGAATTCCCAATCGCCGATCTAGGCCATCAATTCACAAGCTGCATTTCTGAGTCCTCTGGCGGATTTGGGTTGCAACCCTGACCGGACAAGAGTGGGTGGCACCTATTTGGATCTGGAATTTCACCAAGAGTGGGTGGCACCGGATGTTTTTGTTAGAATCTAGGCACCTAATTGGAAGAATAACGCGATGAGAGAGTTTTTAGATGCTGGATTTGCACGACAAGATCGAAGATGCCGTAGCAGAAATTAAGAAACAATGGGACAAAACTCCCCATGCCGGTGTCATTCTAGGGACAGGCCTGGGAAGTCTGGTCCAGGAAATCGAAGTGGATGTTGCCATCGACTATGGAGATATTCCACACTTTCCCAAATCAACCGCCGTCAGCCATGCTGGTCGACTGGTTTGTGGCACGCTTGCAGGCCTCCCAATCGTCGCCATGGAAGGCCGTATGCATATGTATGAAGGCTATCCACTCGACATGATCACCCTGCCCGTGCGTGTCATGAAGGCTCTGGGAGCAGAATTGTTAGTCGTCTCGAATGCCTGTGGCGGTATGAATCCTAACTATCGCTGTGGCGATATCATGGTCATTGAAGATCACATTAATCTCATGGGGGACAACCCTTTGATCGGAATCAATGACGATCGTCTCGGGCCGCGTTTCCCGGATATGTGCGAGCCCTACCAGCAGACACTCGTAGACCGTGCTCTGAAAATTGCTCGTAAAGAAGATATCGTCGCTCACAAAGGTGTCTTCGTGGCAGTGGCAGGGCCCAACCTTGAAACCCGAGCGGAGTACCGTTTCCTGCGGACGATCGGGGCGGATGTTGTCGGTATGTCTACTGTTCCGGAAGTCATCGTTGCTGTTCACTGCGGTCTTCGCGTTGTCGGGTTTTCGATCATCACAGATATGTGCTTACCAGATGCCTTGAAGCCAGCCAATGTTGAAGAGATCATTGCTGTCGCCAACGAAGCTGAGCCTCGATTGACCACCCTGGTAAAGGGTGTACTGGCGGCAGAGAATTCATAAATAGTACGACTATGCCAAGCGATACATTGTCATACTCCCAAAAAGTCTCTGAGGCTGCGGCATTTGTCCGTGAGCAGACACCGACAATTCCTCGTGTAGCCATTATCCTCGGAACCGGACTTGGAAACCTCGCTACCCATATCTCACCCGAGTTAACTCTTCCTTACGCTGAAATCCCTCACTTCCCTCAATCCACAGCATTGAGTCATCACGGCCAGCTCGTCATTGGGACTTTGGAAGATGTACCTGTCATTGCAATGCAGGGACGATTTCATCTCTATGAAGGTTACCCGGTAATGGAAGCAGTCCTTCCGGTTTATGTCATGCAACAACTCGGCGCTGAAATCCTTGTCGTCTCGAATGCCAGCGGTGGAGTCAATCCTAAATATAATGGTGGCGATATCATGATTATGAACAGCCACATCAATCTCATGTTTCGCAAACACCAGGCACTCGCGAATGATGAACTTATCCCTCCCGGTTCCGAACAACCTGGAACTTTGCTTTATGACAGAGAACTCATAGAGCTTGCTTTACGGACCGGTCGAAAAGAAGACTGGGCCATACACGAAGGATGTTATGTGAGCCTCACAGGGCCCAATTACGAAACCCGTAGCGAGTATCGTATGGTTCGAGCAATCGGCGGCGATGTGGTGGGAATGTCCACCGTCCCAGAGGTCCTAACCGCTCATTCTTTGAATATGCGTGTACTCGCTCTTTCCGCTGTAACCAATGTCGCCAAACCAGACGCTCTAACGGAGACTTCCGCTGAAGAAGTGGTGGACATCGCTCGACTGGCGGAACCGAAACTAACGGCCATTGTCACCGACTTACTGAAGACACTCTAACCAGCTGATTCGGAACTTTGCTCAATTTGCTCAAGCCGTGTTCGCAATTTCGCAAATTCTGCTCGCAACTGCATTACTTCCAGTTGCAGCTCATTAAACATATCCAACGTCACCTCCGGCGCCGGTGCTTCCGCCTCACAATCCTGCGACTTATAGATTGGGAGCTCAAAACTCTGATTTGATTCCTGGTCACTCATTTATTGCTCCATCCACTTCCAACCAACAGGGATTTGTAATTCCATTTCGGCCATTTGAGCCCACGGAGTTCCTTCATGCTCGGCCTTCACTCGCTCGAGATACTCGATCGCTCTTTCACCCAATTTTTTTAGTGCACTTCCTGCTTCCGTTTCCTCTGCAGGAGTTAAAACCCAGCGAGTGCTTCCTTCATTTTCAAACACCTTACCACGCTTCAAAGCGGCAAGCATCGCGTTATAACCTTCGACCCGTGATTTTGCAGCCAAGATACGTCCCATCGCCAAATCATAGCCTGCCTGCCAACGAGGTTTTATAAGATTGCTTCGGTCACCTTCGCCTGCGGCCAAAATATTGTAGGCTGCATTTAATCCTGGTTCGATCTGAGCAGGCATCAATTGAGCCTGACTTAATGCCTGATTCAACCGCGTGACATCCGCTCCATCGAAGTCGACTTGATAATTCATCAGCGTCGGAATGTTCTCTAGTTGAGCCACATCTAAAAGCGCTTTGACTGCACCATTGGCCTGAACCATCTCGTCATACTTAGCCCGACTAACATAATCAGGGGCATATTTAGACATTCTTGCTCCGCCATAGGAACCAATCAAAGCCACGGGTCTGCTTCCCGGCCGGCTCAACATGGACGACGTGTAACCAGGAGCTTTCAATCCTAAAAACGCTCCACCACTACTCCGACAAAGCAGCTCCCAGGCAAAAGGTCCGAAGCCACTGTCCACGGTGTCCATACTTAGCCCAGCCGCCGGATAGGCTAACAACAGCTGTTCTAAGTCGCGTGTCTCGGGTCCCTGGTTAATAAATTGCCGATCAGTATTACCGTTCGCACCTGCTTCTACGTGTTCCGGCAGAATTGCCTGTTTCCCAAATGGAGCATTCACTCCGACGACATAAAGCGGGACAGCATACTTCGCCAATTCCGGCCGTAATTCCTCTGCGATTTGCTGATCATCACCGGCTTCATCCGTCACAACGACAAAGAAGACTTCCCATCCATGCTCAACACGAATTTCCTTTACCTCATTAAAGGCTGCTTTTAACGCCGTGAAGGAATTTTCGATGCCGGAGTTATCGACAGAAACCGACGCCAGGGCATCCTTCGCCTCGGGTAATTCATCGCTCAAGGGTAAATTACATTCAATCGCCTCCCCAAATGAATACACCGTCGTATGCAGGTGATGATGTTCAATTTCCGACGACTCGTCCAATGCAAGCTTTTCTCGCTCAATCATCAATTCGTCGTAATAATACTGCACCTGTAAGCGAACGCCATCCACCATATTGGAAGCACTCTTGGACCGATCCATGATCCAGGCGACCACTGTCGGGCCTTCCAGTCGACTTTGGTCTATTTGTTCCAGAAGTTTCGTTACTTCAGGTTGAATTACGCCTGCCGTATTCACCAGTCGTTGTGGAGGAGCTTCCGGTTCCAAATTGAGTCGTGGTTTCGGCTTCGGCTTAGGGCGGATATCTCCTTGTGGATTCAAAGGTATATCCACACCGGGTACTAAAGCCTTCGGCGTCTCAACATTCGACTGTTCGGCCTGTTCCACCTCACCACAACCAATGACCATCGCCACCAATAACAAAATCAGTGATTTCCAGTTATTCATACTTTATGCAGTTCCATTCTTCTTGTGAGCAAATAAATGCAACGGTTCCTGGGCTCTCACGAGTTTATTGTATCCACTTCCTTATCTATGATAGAGCCCATATCACGAATAAGGAATTACCATGTCGTTTGCCCATTTAACATTAGCTACCCAGGACGTTATTGCCTCCAGCCAGTTCTTTCAACAAACCCTCGGTTGGACCCCTATTTCTCAGCCGGGTAATATCAATCGCACCGCTGACTGGCTGGACATCGCACCGGGACAACAACTGCACCTGCTTCTTGTAGAAGGCTTTGAGGTTTCCAATTTTGAAGCGGAATTCGGGAGACACTTTGCCATCTTCTTTCCCGGCAGTGAATTTACTGAACTAAAATCACGCCTTCTGGAACAGGGCGCCGAACTCATTGATCCGATTCGTGATACACCGTTCGAACGGTTCTTTTTCAAAGATCCCAACGGTTATATCTTTGAAGTCATCGACAAAGAAGGCTACAGCCCTGAGTAGAACTGTAGCCTTTTAAACTTTGCGGTGAGTCAAATGAGAGCTCGAGTATTATTCTTCAGCGCTTTCCACAACCCAGATGTTTCTGTACCGAACCGGGCATCCGTGATTCTGTAGAAAAACGGGTCCTGGTGCTGGGCCTGCTTTGAGCGGTGCGGCCGTTGTATTACGCTCTCCCGGCAACTGGACTTTATCATGAATCTTCACGCCATTGTGATATACCGTCACAGAAGGATGCTTGATGACCTTTTGATTGTCATCATAACGGCCCGCCGTGTAGTAAATATCATAGGTCTGCCAGATCAGTGGCGGGAATGCCATGTTGATCGGAGTCTCAGTCACACTGTAAATTCCGCCACACTCATTCATCGCTCCATGCAATCCAAAGGAATCAAGCATTTGAATTTCGTATCGACCCTGCACGTAAATTCCTGAATTACCTCGCCCCTGACCTCGATCAAGTGGCTGATAGGGAATTCGGAACTCGAGATGAATACGATGATCCTGGAACAGATTCTTGCTCGTTGTTCCTTCCATCAATAAACCATCATCCGATAGTCGACCGTTTTTCCAGTTGTCCACATTCGAACCGTCGAACAATACAACAGCACCTTTAGGAGGCTTGGCACCTAACGTAGGGCTCTTCCGATTGACCTTTTTGAGCACTGGGCCACCATTGCCATCTGTATCAAACAACGCGATGCCATCTTTCGATAAAACGGCTGAACCCTTTTCTCCTGTGAACTTTACAGAGCCATTCTCGAGCTTCCCGTTAGCTCGTACCACTTTCGATTTGTCCTTGCCAAAGCCGTCGCCTGGCAGGCCACCTGGGTAAAAGGAAATGGCAAATTCAGCATTACCCAGGGCAATAATCTGAGCACCTGCTTTGTAGGTTTCTCCATTGTTCTCAAATGAGCCGCTATACTCGCCTTGCAGTGCATAGTCGCTATCAACTTTCGCCGGATCCGTAATCTTTGGTCCTGCTGCATCCAAGGTCGAGATGCCAAGGGCTAAAAGCCCAACAACAGCCAATGATCGAATAAATGTACGGTACATATTGAATTGTTCTCCTGAAGGTATTTACCGGATCCCCCCGGTATCGTTCACGCAGTGAAATGTGGATTGATTGTCGATATTCACTTCTGTGTTTAACATGAAGAGAAGGTTTATTTTCCCGCTTGCTGCTGCTTCTTGCAAGCAACCCATAGCCACGTCAGCGTAAAAATCCATGAAGATCAAAATCGAATATTACGGTATCCCTCGTCAGCGCGTCGGCCTGGCAAGCGAAATACTGGAATTCGATGGGGAGCAAATGGGTATTCACGATGTCATCCTTGCGATCTCTAATAGACATCCCGAATTCCAACAGCACTGCATGGATGGAACCCGAATCGATAAGAACTTCACTGTGAATCTCAACGGTGACCGATTCTATCAGGAGGATGACGGAGTCGCACACGACGGTGATTCTCTTCTTATCCTTTCCATGGATGCTGGTGGGTAACGATGGAAAGAGTCAACGGATACCATGGCCAATATCTGTCTATCGATGTTTCCAAGGGGACAGCTGAATCTCTTCAGATCGCTCAGGAAACTCTTAAAACATATATCGGGGGAAGCGGATTAGGTACGCGACTTCTGCTGGACCATCGCGCCTGGGAAGCAGACCCACTCTCACCGGAAGCCAGTATTGTTTTTGCTTTCAGCCCTCTGGTCGGAAGTCCTTTAACTACTAGTGCTAAATTTGCGGTTGTCAGCCGAAGTCCACTCACAGACCGAATCAACGACTCTCTGGCGAGTAGCACTTTTGCCATTGCCGGAAAACGGACAGGTAATGACGCATTACTTATTCATGGAAAAGCTCCTTCTCCATCGATCCTTCTGATCGAAGAGAATGACGTCCGTCTCCTGCCGGCAGACCACTTATGGGGGCAATCCGCTGAGGCAACAGAATCCCGTTTGCGGGACGAACTGGGTGCTGATTACTCCTTTGCAGTTATTGGGCCTGGCGGCGAGAAGCTCGTCCGTTATGCCACAATTTCCCATAGTGGCCGCCATGCGGGTCGTGGCGGTAGTGGAGCCGTACTTGGTGCAAAGAACATAAAGGCCATTGCCGTCCGAGGGCAGCAGAGAACCGAGTGGTTCGATCAAGAAGGGCTCATTAAAGAAGCACGCGACTTATCCAAACGTTCCTTTGGTCCGGCCACTCAAAAATACCGAGAGCTTGGAACGGCTGCCAATGTATTGGTATTCAATCGCCTGGGCTGCTTACCCACTCGAAATTTCCAAAAGGGAACCTTTGAAGGTGCCGCTGAACTGTCGCCGGAGGCGATGGACGCGGCACGCGATAAAATGAGAAGCAGTTGCGCAGCTTGCACGATTGGCTGCACCCACATTTACAAACTCGATACGGACAACGAATCTCAATCCGCTCGAATCGAATACGAAAACCTTTTCGCATTAGGGCCTCTGTGTGAAGTGAGCGACCAGCAAACCGTCCTTCAGGCATCCCAACTCTGCGATCAATACGGCATTGATACCATCAGTACCGGTGGCACGATTGCCTTTGCAATGGAATGCGTGGAACGTGGCCTGCTAGATGAACCCTGGCTGAGATTCGGGGACAACGAAGCACTATTGAAAGCCATTCATCTTATTGGACGCGATGAATCATTTGGAAAACAACTCGCGTTAGGCAGCCGGGCCTTGGCACAGATTATTGGTCATGGCAGCATCGAGTTTGCTCCTCAGGTTAAAGGGCTGGAGTTGCCGGGGTATGAGCCCCGAGCCCTGCAGACCATGGCACTTGGCTTTGCCGTCGGCACTCGTGGTGCAGATCATAATCGCAGTGGTGCATATGAAGTCGACTTCTCCGAACACGTCGACCGTCGCAATGCGACCCTTGCACAAGCGCGTCTCGCTGTCGAAACCGAAAACAAAGCGGCCATCATGGACTCACTCATCCTTTGTAAATTCCTCCGCGGAGTATTTGAGGACTACTTTGCTGAAACCGCCGCGATGCTCAATCTGGTAACAGGCTGGGGGCTTGATAGTGCTGACATGCTGCATTCCGCTGAATCGGTCGTCCAGGCAAAGAAAGAATTCAACATAGCCTGTGGATGGACACCCGTTGAAGACACGCTACCCTCCCGCATGCTGACATCAGCGTTGGAGGATGACCACAAGGCCTCCCTGACAAGTGATACCTTAAATTCACTTATTCGCGCTTATAACCTCGAACGCGGTTGGGATGAAAATGGCTTTCCGATCGTAACGGGCGATTCAGTCTAACGCCTTTAAGAAACACGCCACGCTATTGACTGCCTCAGACAAGTTATCATCAACTGTGAGGCCCGATGCTTTCCGCGGTTTGAAGCTATGATCGCCATCAGATAACCATTTTTTCTTAAAACGCCTTGGAATTTTCATCGCCTGCACTTCTTCTTTACGGCCAAAAGTATCCCGTTCACCTTGCACAATCAGCGTTGGCACTTTGATGTCCGACAGATGTTCTGTCCGCAGTTTCTCAGGCTTCCCGGGTGGATGAAATGGGTACCCTAAACAAATCAGTGCATTCACTCCAACGAGGTGAGTCGACATAGACGCGATTCGACCGCCCATCGACTTTCCACCAATCGCCAATCGTTGTCTGGAATTGAGATCCCGAAAGACTTGGCGAATCACTTCCTCCCAGGCCGCCAAAAGTTTTTTCATAGCATCAGGAGGGCGGCGCTTACCTTCGGTTACCGCGCGTTCCATATAAGGGAAATTAAACCGACCCACTCGCAGACCGCGTTCCGCTAAAGCTGCGGCCATGAATTGCATGAAGTCAGAGTCCATGCCTGCACCGGCACCATGCGCCAACACCACTATCCAGTCGGCTGCCTTTGGTCCATTCCACTGGATTAACGGCATCGCGTCTATTTGACTCCGGGAGCCGCTACAAAGGTAACCACTTCGGCACCATCTTCTGCGTTCCAGATCTTTACAGCGCCATCAAAAGCACCGCCAACGATCCGCTTCGTCCCTTCATGGAAGGCCGAAGACAACGTCCAATCGGCGTGCCCACCGTAGTTACGAATTTCTTTTTGGGCCGCGGCATCAATCTGACGAATCGACTTGTCGGCTGACGAGGCAGTGATAACATTACCAATTTTTTCAAGCTTGTATACTTCGCCACCTAGTCCAAGTTCACCGGCTTTTTTAGCATCCGCTGCTTTCCACCAGTGAATCTTATTGTCTGCACCTGCCGTATAGATCTGCTCGTTGTCAGGATGGAATGCAACTCCTTTTACAGGGTTGCTATGTCCGCTATAGGTAACGAGCAATTCACCCGTTTCGATATCAAACAATTTCGCAGTCTTATCTCGCGATGCAGATGCCAAGCGTTTTCCTTCATTGTCCCAGGCGATCGCCATAATCCAATCAGAATGACTTGAGATCGTACGTACTAAGTTCCCTGCTGGAAAATCGAATATTCGAATCGAACTATCTGCCCCCGCTACAGCAAGCTTGTCCCCTGCAGGATTAAATTGAACATCCAGCACAACGTCCGAGGTAGTTCCCAGAACCGTCACTAATTCACCGGATTCGGAATTGAAAATGCGGGCCTCGCCCAGTCGCCCAGGGGCTCCCCCGGCTGCAACCAAGTGCTGGCCATCCTTACTAAAACGAACAGCATAAGTGCGTTGTCCAACATTTTGAATTCTACGGATCATCAAACCATCTGCTGCATTCCAGATCACAACTTCGTGGTATCCGCCAGTAACAACCTGACTCCCGTCCGGACTAAAGGCCACGGCAGTAATCGGCACGCTACGTGGATAAGCTTCCGGTGGAGCTGGGTGAGTCGGAGCAGGAACAATGGTTGCTAAAGGAGCTTTGGGATCTTCAGCATCATACTTAGCACCCTCAGTAATCCACTTCTCAATCAATGCAACGTCTGCAGAAGCCAGTGGTTCTCCTTCGAGCGGCATTCGCTCAAACTCATCTTCCGACTTAATTCGCCTCAGAGATTCACTCTCATCATGATTTCCCGCCGTGATGGCCGCGGCACCTGAGTCGCCTTCACGCAAAAACCGTTCAAACGTATCAACTCGATAACCACCTTCGGCCTTTTTGGGACCATGACATGCCAGACAGTTATTGATCAGCACAGGTGCAATGTCAGCCTTAAAGCTGACGCCATCCTGTCCATGCACTGAACAGACCGCGAAGATCAGTGTGCTCAGAGATAATAGAAACTTATTCATTCGTATGTTCATTCTTTCCAAGTAAGTTTTAATGCTGGAACAGAAATTCATTCGTGTTCAGGATGGCCCAACAAATATCCTCTAAAGCCTCGACTCGGTCTTCTTTGGATTCGATATGTTCGAGGCTTGCTTTGAGTTCGGTGTCACTGGGATTGCGACACACGGCCAGATTGTAAAGCAACGTAATAATTTCGGTGTTACTCTTTCCATCGGTCATCGACTTTCGGAATGAGTTGCTTTCATCTTTAAGCTTGCCATAAATCAGCGGACCGTTAAAGAACTGGATTGCCATGCTGAGATTCGATTCATTCGTTCGTTCACAGGCACAGACCGTCTGTCGCTCAGGTTGACCAAAGATCTTCAGAAATTCGTTGTTTACTAAATCCGGCGCCGGTAAATGGGTCGCCTTTGTCCCTGCGGGCAAGCCGCCGAACGATTCAGCGACCTGAGTGACATGACAAATCGCATCAAGCAATTGCTCTGCTGATAGCAACCGAGGTTGGTAATGCGAGAAGTACTTCGTATCGTCTTCGTTAAAATCATTCGGCTGATAGCTTGTTTGATAAGTACGGCTCTTTAATATCGTGGCGAGAATCTTCTTCCGGTCATAACCGTTGTCAACAAAATCCTGCGCCAGCTGGTCGAGCAATAATGCATTACTTGGAGGATTTGTATCACGGAAGTCATCGGCTGGCTCTACAATGCCGCGGCCAAAGACCTGACTCCAAATGCGATTTACTTCAATCTTTGCAAAGAAAGGGTTATCCGGCTCTGTCAGCCATTTTGCAAAATCTAACCTCCGGTCAAATTCGTTGGGATTCTCGATGTCCCCCTGACCAGGCACCCACGGCTTCATTTGTTGCTGGGTCCGTGGTTGTGTGACTTCGCCACTCTGTGAAACGAAGATAAACATCTCGTTGGCCCGTTTTGTATTCTTTCGCTGTACGCGATTGAAGAAGGCCGCCATTCCATAGTAATTATCCTGAGTCCATCGCTCGAAGGGATGATTATGGCATTTGGCACACTGTAATCTCGCACCCAGAAAGACCTGAGAAATCGTTTCGACACAGTCATTCATATCTTTAGACGTACGGTAGAAATTTGCTGCAGGGTTACTAAAGGTACTACCTGTTGCCGTGAGTAATTCCGTCGCAAATTGATCATACGGTTTGTTTTCTCTGAATGATCGCTCCACCCAACGATAGTACTTATAGACACCCTCGTTGGTTACTTGACCACTAGTCAGCCGCAGCAGGTCGCCCCATTTCAATGCCCAAAACTTGGAGTATTCCGGTCGGTCGAGTAACTGATCGACCGCTTTATCACGCTTATTGGGATCCTGATCAGCAGCAAAGGCTGTCACTTCTTCCAATGTCGGAAGGATTCCGATCACGTCCAGATAAACTCGGCGGATAAACTCTTCATCTGTACACAAATCGGAAGGCAGATATTTCAACTGCATTAATTTCTGATCGACAGCATCGTCAATATAGTTATTAACCTGAGGATCATTCCAAACAAAATCTTCCACGTCTTCAATGAAAGTAATGAAACTCGATTCAATAAACTCCAAATACCGAACCACCACAGCCACTTCGCCACGTTTCTGGCCTTCGACCAAACCGTTGCGATCCACATCAGCTACTTCAACATCCGAACTGGAGTAAACTGCCAGCGGTGTGACATCCCGGACACTACCATCGGAGTAATGTGCCCAAACACTTAACTGTTGTTGGACGGCAGGCTTCTTCAAAACCCGACCTGATTTTGGATAGACATCAATCCTGACCGGACGCGCGGCTTCCGCCGTATCCATCTGACAGCCTTCGGCTATCCAGTCACGAATGACAGCGTATGCCGGATCGTCTGCTCTTATCTGACGTCCTCCGCCGTGAGCAACTTTCATGAGAGGCTTCAGCAGTAAGAGGCTGTTATCAGGATCGAGACTATTGGTACGTCGCCCAAAATCTTCACGGATTAATGTCAGTTCATCAAG
>Ga0208624_1000064_pt1 | contig 58503 bp, 73 predicted proteins | sample Knorr_S23_td_DCM_FD_185607 | JGI IMG/M metagenome (GOLD analysis project Ga0208624, IMG submission 185607) | Marine microbial communities from Southern Atlantic Ocean transect - Knorr_S23_td_DCM_ad_71m_LV_A (SPAdes) (version 2) | ecosystem: Environmental > Aquatic > Marine > Oceanic | place... | reverse complement strand
GTTCCATTACCAGATGGTTTTAGAAATGCCACACAATGGGAATTTGATAAATATTGTTACGAAAATCCAGATGAAAGATATACAGGAACTCCAGGTTATATTGATTTAAATGCGGTTGTATGGAAATCGCTTACTAACTAATCAGTTAAATTATCTAATTGTTTTATAAAATCTTTAAAATTTCTTTTAAAAAGCCATAGAATGCCTTTTACATTTACAATACTTAGCAATATGATTATATACTGCATTTGAACTGAGTATTGTCTTTTTTCATCATATTCTATAGGTAAATATTTATTAAATGTACTTGTCATATCAGTTCCTAATTTACTCCTTTCCATATTAGAAAGTGGGCAATTATGTAATAAAATATTCATGAATGTAATAACAGTAAGAGTTCCTGCTACTAATAAAAGTGTAAACCAGTCATTAGTGAATATACCAAGTATTGCCAATCCTGTTGCTATGATATAATGTAATCCAAACAAAAAAATTCCTTCTATATAATCTTTTATAGTTTTATTATTTTTAGGCATATATGATATATAATATTAAAATAATTTAGATTATAATATATATTTTAACATCTAAATTTTAAATGAATTTTAAAAATTTTTTTTTTCCTTTATTAAAAATATATGGTAAAATGTTCTAAATGTAATGGTTCAGGATATATTAAAAACAGTATACCAGAAGAATGTAAAATATGCAGTAATAAGATTTGTTTTTATTGTGAAGGAAATCAATTAGAAAAAGGGGAATATAAACTATGTACTAAATGTTTTGGTGACGGACAATATGAATAAAAAAATTGATTTTAAATTTATAATACTTTATTTGTATAAAGTAATATAAATGGCATCCCTAAAATTATTATCATTAAAATTTTATAATACAAAAGTACTACATAAACTAAATACTTTTGAACAAGTTGATAATATACTTGGATTACGCAAAGAACTAATAAAAAAAGAGATTATAGAAAAAAAAGACCCCCACATATTTGTCTATAATGGTGGTATAGTCCAAGATGATTATGATTTAATGACTATAGATAAAGCTATTATTTGTTTGATATTTAAACCGAAAACTTTAGAAAAATCTATGTTTTCATCTAATCCATTAGATCTATTAAACAATGGACTCATTAATAATAATTTTTCAAATGAATTGTTGGGAAATTTCTTTAATAATGTAAATCCAAATATGTCTATGAATAATTTTCAAGAACTAATGGAATCGCAATTTAGAAATCTATTGAGTACCTCATCTGAAAATCAACAACCACTTAGTTTTATAGAAGATAAAGATACGGTTGCAGAAACTAACCAAGAAAAAACTAATGATAAAAAGGATAAAGAAATTGTTAAAAATGATGATGAGAGTGAAAATGGAGAAGAGGAAGTAAGTGATGAAGAGGAAAATGACGAAGAAGAGGAAGTAAGTGATGAAGAGGAAAATGACGAAGAAGAGGAAGTAAGTGATGGAGAGGAAAATGACATACAAATAAATAATGAGGAAATAATGAATTTAGGAAATCAATTATTAAATATTTATAATAATTCATCTACTCAAATAGACTATTCTTCTATAGAAGAGAAATATAAAGACCAATTTAATGAAATGTATAATATCATGGAATTTACTGACAGACATAAAGTTCTACAAAGTCTAGAGATTTGTGAAGGTAATATAGAAAACGCAATTAACTACTATTTGTCGTAAATTGGTCTATCATTTCAGGATTGTTTGTAACTTGGTTAATTATAGTACTAACAGATTCATCTATTATTATTTTATCTGCTGTTACCTTATCTAAAAAGTTTTTCAATAAGTTAAATAATAACTTGACTGTTTTATTATAATTATAAACTACACATTTATTCAACATATCTGGAAAACTATCACATATATATTTTAAAATTGTTTTTACTTTTGTAACATCAAGGTCTTTTCTATTAACTCTAGATATATCTAATAAAAATACAATTCCATCTTTTTCAATTTCATATTGTTTTATTATATCAGCTAAATCTCTTTCTATATTTTTTGAAATTTCATTAGCATTCATAGTATCAAGAGGTATACTATAATTTAATTGAACACAAATTTTATTATTAATCATAAATTCATCTAATGCTAAAATGTATTTCATTATATTATTTAACACTAAAATTTCTTAAAAATATTAACCGTATTAATAAATTATTTTAATCAGAATAATTACTTAAATCATCATTTTCATGAATAGATATATTACTCTCACTTTCATAGGATTGATTAGATTGTAACATACATTTTTCTAATGTATTTTTACTATTATTAAATGGTTTAGAACGTTGGAGTTTTAAATTACTATCACCAATTTTTTCTTTTTCAATCATAAACACTTTTTTTTCATTTTTAGATGAATATCCATTATCAATACCAGTTAATTCTTGAATAGGGGTAATTGAAATAAGAGGTGGCATAATAATTTTATAAATATTATTATAGTTAGTATTTTGAATACGGAATTCTTTTATGCTTAAATTTCCCCCAAATATTTTAAGAGTTTGTTTTGGAGGAGCAAGTTTTATTTTAATATTGTTATTATTGTATATTTTTCTATATAAATAGTTTAATAACGAATATCTTTCCCATAAATCATAACCGGAATGTATATCATTAAAATTATAGGCAGCAGCACATTCGGGTGAGCAAAATACACCCCAAACTTTAAATACATTATTACTATAATCACATGGTAAAGCACATGGAGGACCTTCAAAAGGATGACAGCACCACCAGCAATAAATAGATGTACTTGAAGGCCATGATTTATTTTTATTAGATTCAGCAAATTGAATCAAACATTTTTCTACATTTGAACGATTGTTTTTAATTGAAAATTGTTCCTTATCTATATCTCTATTTTTCTTTATTATATCTATCATCTTGTCTACACCTTGACTTTTATATACAAGATCGTCCTTATTATTAAACCAATCTTTATTATGTTCAATATTAAATTCATCAGCCAATTTATTTAGATTTTCTACAGATTCTTCGCTTTTAATATCATTATTGTCTTCTAATACTTCAAAGATAGAGTTTACTTTTTCATCGAATGGATATTGACAAAAATTAGTATTAGGAGGAGGACCTTCTCCTTTTAATTCATCACCTAAATTAGGGTTGTTGTTTTGGCTTATAAATTGAAAATTATCTACATTATCACCTGCTATATTAGATTCAAATGGTTTAGGACAATTTAATTCAGGATTATATGTTAATAACTCATTTTCTTTTAGATTATTTTTTATATTTTCGGTTTTAATAGGCAAATGAATAATTATATTCTCACTTCCTATATTTTTTTTTGAATTTTGAATAACCCCATATACTTTTTCTTTTGGTTTTCTTCCCCTTCTTTTTGGAATTTTTACAATTTCTGTTTCATCCTTTATTTTAGGTTTTCTACCCCTTTTACCAGGTACTTTTTTAACCTCTTCTCCATCAGTTGGTTCTTTGATTTTAGGTTTTCTTCCTCTCTTTTTTTGCTGATTAACTATTTGTTCACTTGTATTTACAATTTGTTCATCACTGTTATTTTTTTCACTATTATTCTCTGTATCTTTATTTTTAGGTTTGCGTCCACGTTTTTTTTTAATAGGCAACTCACCTTCCATTTTATTAATATATTAATCTTTCCTTTAAATATTAAATTCTTTAAGTAATTTCTTTTTATATATTAATATGCCCAAACCATCAGTTACAATTGCCCCTCTTGAACAAGCAAAACAATTATATAGTAATGTATCTGAATATAATAATAATCTTTTAAGTATATTTACAAATTTAGGAGGATTTACAAAAGATATAATTACAAGTCCTGCTCCATGTGAAATGTCTAAATTTTTAACAGACCAAGTATGTAAAATTAATCAAAAAACTATTGATATAGCTAACTTTGATTTTAAACTTGGATTATTAGACTTCAAAAAAATAAAGGAATTGACAACAAGTTCTATAAATATAACAAAAAACTTATTGGGTAGTTCTTCTAATACATCTGTAGGAGGTCAATTAAAACAATTAGATAGAAATATTACAGAAATTAATAAATTAAATAATAGAAATAAACAAAATATGCAAGTTTTAGAAGAATTACGTAAATCACAAAAAGGAGGAGGAAATAAAGAACAATATAATTATATAATAAATCCTAAAACTAATAGAAAAGTGAATATCTATGGAAAAACGGGTCAAAAGGTATTAAGAAGTTATATAGAGTATATGCGTTAATATATTTTAAAAATATTATATCATAATGTAAATGAGTGATTTTAAAAGATATACTGTAAGTATAAATAAAAAAGGAGAATGGCGTGCCTATGATAAAAAAACAAATCAATTTCATGAAAATGTAGTATCTGAATCAAGAGATAAATTAGCTGGCCTATTAAAAAAAGAGACTGGATTTAATAAACACTATAGAAGAAGAGGTGAATGGATATTATCAAATGGACAAGAGGTTGACCTAAAAAAATCAGAATAAAATTAAAATAAAATCTTATTTTAATATTATCTATAAAGTTTAACATTAACTCTAAACTTTAATATAATATAGTATTTTACTATTTGTAAGTGCTTCATGATTATTATTACTTAACATTTTTTCATAATTTCCTATATGTTTAGTCTTTATATGACCGATATCATTATAGTAGTAATAGTTATCATTACATCTGTAATATGATATGTAGTGAGCATGTTGTGCTATTACGATTCCATATAAAACATATCTGTTACCTTCCCCATCTCCAATAGTTATGTATTCATTAGGAATAATACGTAAATCAATTAAAGCGTCTCTGGCAATACCTTCCTTAATCCTTCTTATTCTTCTTTCAATATTTATTAAAATATCCTCGGTTTCATTTGTAAGCACGTATTCTGATACCTTATATTTTAATCTAAAACCCATTTCAGGAGGTAATTCCGCAATAGGTCTCCAGTATTCTGGATTATTTTTATGGATGGATTGTAGGAAAAATGTGCCTTCTCCTGTAGTAATTTCTTCATAATCTTTATTTATAAAATGATATACTGGACTTTCATCTTCTACAGCATTTGTTACCTCTTTTTTTCTTAACATATTTTGAATTTCTGAAAATACAGATGCTTTTTTTATCTCAATAGATTCTTTATCTTCTTTTTTAATGTATTTATCTAAGATGATATCATACATGAATGGTTCCTTATTACCTATATTGAATTGAAGTGTATGGTCTTCTATATCCAAGTTATTATATAATACCTGTAAATTTTCGGATTTGATCATATAGTTTTGAATCATAGTTGTTTTTTTTGTTGTAATATAATCAGACATAAACGGTCTTCCAAGAGATAAATCAGTAGCAGGAATATTCATATTATAAAAAAAATCTGGCATATTAACTATAGTTTCAAGATTATTGTTATCTATAGAAAAAAAATACTCATTTATAATATTTGATTCTTCTGTTATAATATTCATAACTCTAAATATATCAGATATAAATTCAGTTGTATCTTGAAAAGTATCTGTCCAGTATTGTTGTGAAAACATATTTCTACATTGTTCTAGAATTCCACGAAATTTATTTATATTAAATTCCTCTCTTGCCTCTATTCTTCTTATTATAGTTTGTATTTCTTGTATAATATTATTATAGATATCTCTACTTTTTTCTATTGACTGTCCAGAACAAGTAGCTAATGTTCCTGTTATATCTTCAGTGGAGTATTTTAATGAAATTATATGATTATAAAGTGTTGAACCTTTATTTTCTAAAATACGATAAATCAATAATAAAAGAATTGAATCAGCATAACAACTATTAGTTGACCAGCTAAATCTTCCTTTATGAAGACATGGGTCGTCTGACCTTACAGAAACATCTGGTAAATCGGCACTTTGGGATGAACTGCCTACACTTTTTACAATATTTAAAGGTCTCTTTATTCTAGGTTTGATTCCCTGTTTCTTTATAACTTCGGGTTTTGATAAATTAAAAATATAATCTGTAGCAGGTTCTTTAATTATTTTTTGAGTAGATTTAGGTTTTTCATAAGTAAACAAAATCTTTTCAGAAGGAGTTTTTATATCTGAATTACTTTTATTTATTATTGTTTTAAATGCGATATATCCACCTAAATTTTCTAAGCTAAATGTGTTTTTAATATTTTTTCTTATAAATCCATAATTAATCCATTCATCCATATTTGTTTTAACTAATTCATCTATATTAACATTTCCATTATAAACAAAAAATAAATATTCATACATTTGCATTCTGGTTAACTTGTACCTAGTAATTGAATCATATATACTAACACCTAAGTTTTTTAATAAAAATTCTAATTGAAAAGTAAACCATTGAAAAGGAGATAAAATACCATTATTAAATAGTAATTTATCATCACATATTTTTGTAATATTACCTATAGTTAACAATTTATATTCAGAAGAACCAATAATAATTTGTTTAGAATCCATTTATAATAAAACGAGTTTTTTTTTATTATTTTTCACAGCAATTATTTTCTATTTCTCTAAAATTAATAGTATGTTCGTATTTGTTTTTTATTAAATAATTTCTAAAAGAATCTAATATATTTTTATTATATATTAATTTAGACTCTTTTATCTTTAAATTTGATAATAAATCCTTAACAAATCGGATTTTAAATTCTAATAACTCTTTATTTGGATTGTGTAATATCGGAATAGAATCTAATCTCCATGTTCTGATTGATAAAAATTTATTTTTAATTTCTTCTTTAAAATATTTATTTTCAGTAATATAATTCTTTAGTTTTTCTCCTTCTTTTTCAAAATTATTTGATACTGAATCTTCGTTAATCCTATTGTAAATATGTAAATGATAATCTTCTAAAAAAAATATTTTGAATTTATTTGGATATATTGTGTGATATTCAAATATTTGTAAGAATATTAATAAATCATCATACCATTTTAGATTTTCTTGATATCTAATGTCCAAATCTAATATTTTTTTAGATAATAATATTAACCTACCAGGCGTATTTACATTTTCTAAAGGGAATTTAAAAGGTGATTTTTTTTCAAATACATTATTCATAAGTTCAAGTGATTCCAAATTAAAAGTATAATAACAATATTTATGTGGAATATGTAATTTATTACCTGGATATATATTTGTAATCGTATCACTAAATGGTAAAAACAATACATCTGGATTATATGGATAATCAATATAATTTTCAATATTTTTAAAGAAAAAGGGGTATACAAAGTCATCACCATCAATGGGTATTAAATAGTCATATTCTTTATTATCCTTAAAATATTGAATACAACTATTATGACCTTTACCTGGATAACCATTACTTTCAGTTCTTATTATTTTACAGTCATTTATATTATTCATTACCTCAATATAATAATCATCATTTAGAGTATTAACAATTATAACAATTTTATAATTTATATTAGAAATTTCTTGATTTTTAACACTTCTATAGCATTCTTTCAAAAAATCTATTTTTGAAGAGGTTAGAATAGTTACTAATATTTTGTATTCATGTATTTTTTTTTTCAACATATTCATAATATCTTATTTTATTTTATAAATTTAAATTTAGAAGAAATCCATAATAATCTGTTTAGCATTTTTTATTATTGGTAAAGAATCTTTTTTTTTAATCTTAATATAATCTATAATATAAATAATGACTTCAATAGATGTCATGATAGAAATCCCTTATAATTCGTATATTAAATATGAATATGATGAAAAAATAAAAGCTATTCGTTGTGATAGAATTTTAAATACTTCTATGTGTTATCCTGGAAATTATGGATTTATACCTAATACGTTATCAGGAGATGGCGATCCGCTCGATATTTTATTATTATCTGATTATCCGCTTTTTCCAGGAACAATTATTAAAGCACGAATTATTGGGGTTCTTTTAACAGTTGATGAAAAGGGAGATGATGAAAAAATTATAATGGTACCATGTAGTTCAGTAGATCCTACATACTATGATATTCATAATTACGACCAATTATCAAAAATAACACTTTCAAAAATAAAACATTTCTTTACACATTATAAAGATAATGAAACTACAAAATGGGTAAAGGTTACTGGTTTTAAGGATAGAGATACCGCAATTCAAATATATAATAGTTCTATTTTAAGATACAAAAATAAAAATATTCAAGATTAATAATTTTTACGTGAAACAGCTACATAATAATCACTTGAACCTACTAGAACCTGTCCATCATCATTTACAATTCTTTTTGTAAATATACCCGGGGTTCCATCCTTATCTACCATATCCATAGCTGTAAGTTTTTCTACAGTATCACAAAGAGGAATACAATCTAATATTTGTCCAAATTTTTTTCTATTATAATCACCATCTAATCCTGCTATTATAATAATTTTATTGTGTTTTTCGGCATTTATAACAAAATCATACAAATCGTCAAAAAATTGGGCTTCGTCAATACCAATCACTAATGAGTTATTGAATTCTTCTGTATCTATAATAGATAATAAATTATTAGTTTTTATTGCTTTTTGTTTAATATTTTGATGTGTCTTAATACTATCATCTGTTCTTGTGTCTTTAGAAGAATTTATTAATAGAACATTTTTATCTATAGCAGAATATCTGTTACATCTACGTAATAATTCAGTAGATTTTCCTGAAAACATACAACCTAGAATTATCTCTATTCTTGAACTATTCATAATACTTATTTAAGTGTGTACATATATTTAAATAAGTATCAAACTTTTTATATTTTAATTTTCAAATATTCTATCTAAAAACCAACCTCTATCTTTTGTAAGAATACATTTATTATTAGAGCAAGAGCAGTTCTTAAATTTGCCAGGTTCTGGTCGGTAAATCGCTTTATATGTTTCAACAGTCAATCTTTCCATCATACTACATAAACCTATTTTTAACAAAACAGGCTCATTTTTGTAAATCATGTCAATTATTATATACCAAATAAAACTGACAATAGGAGATCTAAAGAACTTTAATGGTTCAAATGGCTCAAACAAAGTATCTTTATATGACCCTCCAAAGGCAGTCAAAAATCCTGGAACTAAACCCCAATATATAGATTGTGTTAATTTGATTGTCATTATATACTATATTATTACATTTTTTTTATAATATTGGTCAAAATATAGCTTTTCATCTTCATTATTAAATCTTATATTGAATTTCTTTCTTCCATTCCATAACTTTATTTTTGTATTATTTAAAGTCATGTATTTTATATTGGCTATACTATCTTTAAAATAAAATCCATCACAATAAGGATAGGGGAAAATATATAAATTTTTGTTTTTACCATATACTAACCAATATTCATCGTATGGTGAAAATAGTTTTGTATGTTTCTTTTTAAGATATATACTATATTGGTTTTCACCTGCCCAAAATTTATCGTATTTTGAAGATTTTTGTAAGTTAGGAACAGTTTCATTTAAATTATTATAGGTAGATGTGCGATTCATATTATATTATTTTTACTAAAATTATTAACCTTTTTTTTAAAATCTAGATTATTATTAACCATTTTTTATAATATATTCCTAATTTCATCCATAATAGTACTTAATACTCAAACTATTACATATAATTATATAATAACCTATAATTATATAAAACAGTATTTCTATCTTCTTAAATTACCCGCTACTCGTTTAGCCCAAGAACCCCAACCCTCTTTTTTTGTTGATTTGTATTTATCTACAGCACTTCTTGATTCTTTTTCATCTCTTGAACTAGGGGCTTCAACTAAAACAGGATCATCACCATAATCCTCTACATGCTTAAATTCTTCGCTATCCGATGGACAAAATAAAAATGTATCATGTTCTTTACATAAACCATCCGATTTACAATAACTTTGGGTGACATTATTATAAAATTGGAATTTTTTATTAGAAGATTCAATACATCCTTGATTTTTATCAGGATGAAGATCGAAACTTTTTCTAGTTCTTATTTTTTTTGTATCACCTGCTTGAATACCACAATCTGTAAATTTATCAGCACGACAATTTTCTCTTACACCACCTCTCATTATTTTTTGATAATTTTTTATAATTTGTTGACCTAAAGCAGAATTAACTCTACATTTACGATTAGTTTTTGGATTAACTATATATTGATATTCCATTATATAATATAATATAATAATAAAAATCAGAATGTATTTTTTGATTTTTATTTTAATCTTCATTTAATTCTTCATCTTCAGAATATTCTATTTTTTTAATGTACATATTTAATTTAGAATCTGGATAATCTTCCACGAAATTATCAATATAATGTGAATTAAACATATGTCCTGATTTTTCTTTTATAAATATTTTACCATCTATAGAAATAATGTCTTTTATTTCTTCAGAACAGTTACAACCTAAACAAGCAACAAAATCATTACTGTTTGCGAAATGTTCCATATAAGGCAACTCATCAATAATATAATTCATTTTAGAAGAACAATTCGCAAATGCGTATATTTCTATTTTTTTTAAATATTCCTCCTTATCTAAACCTAATTTATTTAAATTATTTAAAACATTAGAAATAATGATTGTACCTTGAGAATGACATACAAAAATTATTTTTTTTATTTCAGGATTTAATAATTTATTACATAAAGTATATAAAGTTACTGTAGAAGCTTCCGTAAGATCGTTTGTAGTTTTACCTATTAAACATTCAATTAAATCACATATTAAAGAATCCGTTACATTGTGTAAAACGTTTATAGGTCTATTAAATATTTTATTTAATTCTCTTCTATTCAATTCAATTACTTTCTCATTAGACAATATACCATTTAAATAAATAATACAAATACCATCTTCACATTCATTATTTGATGGTAAATATTTACTATTTTCTCCAAAAAATAATTTTTTTATTGGATAAGGTATCCAAGATGGACAATGGATCGGTAATTTTATGAAAAATAAATCACTCAATAAATGTAATAATTTAATTATACTCCAATTAGATTTATTCAGTTCTGAATTTTTATTATTTAATACATTATCTTGTATTTTATTTCCAAGAATTGATGTATATATATTCTTAGTTTTTTTGTAAGAACTATATAAAATTCTAAACATATAATTATATAACAAATATATTAAATCGGTAAAATAAAAAAATCAAAATAGATTTTTTTATCTTAATCTCTTCCCATATTTACAAAACGTTCCCAAGTCTCAAGTATAGGTAAAACTAAATCTACAGCATCGTTCTCTATTTCATCTATATCATCCTGAGATAAGTCCTCAAACCCTGCATTTACATTTTGGATTATATTTGTAGCTCTTTCTCTATCTGTTTCAATATTATGTAGAGGTATTTCTTCACTTCCATTTATGGATAAATATTTTAAAACTGTGAATACCATCGGGTTTTCAGTGCTATTCCAATCAAACATGTATTCTAATTCTGCGCATCTTTCTGCTAATTGTTCATAATATTCTTCTCTTCCATCTTCTTCTCCTGCTGATTCTAATGAAATTTCCGTACTATCATTTCTCTCGCTTTCTTCATAATGTTCTTTACATACTCTTTTCTTTTCTCTATATAATTCTCTATATTCTCTGTTTAATGTATCATATAAATCTAAGTATAAAGGTCTATTACCAGGAGCAAGACCTCCTGTCATGTTTTTTTTGTAATTTTTAATAATTTTTTTTCCTAATATAGAGTCTATCCTGCATTTACGATTAGTTTTTGGATTAACTATATATTTATATTCCATTTATAATATAATAAAATATATTTTAAATTACATTAAAAAAATAATCAATTTTATTAATTATTTATTAAGTCTTTGGTCTAATATATCACTAAATATTTTAAGTATATTTTGTCTAAATTCTATCTCTTTTTCAAAATCATTATTAACATCAATTGTAATAACCAAAGATTTATGTTCATTAAATAACCAATCATCATGTTTTTTTGAAACTGCTTCAATATATTCTTTAGGAATTATATCTTCTTCTTTTCTAGCTCTTTTTTTCATTCTTTCAAATGATACATCTGAGTTTGCTCTGAGATATACATACATATCAGGAATAACATTAAAGTTTTCTGTAAGCCAATAATACCATTGATTATAGAGTTCCCATTCCATATCACTAATTTTTCCTGATTCTTTTAATAATTCGGCAAATACTCTTCTATCTGTTATTACAGACCTTTCAATCACTATTATTGAATCTTTAGGATTGTTTTCTAGTATTTGTTTTGATCTGGTTATAAAAGCATTCATTTGAAATGAGTAAGACCATCTTTTCTGGTCTTTATAGAATTTTTCCAGAATATTTTCGTTATCGCTATCTTTTAATTGAAGCCATTTATCAAGCGGTTCTTGTAAAAATATGATAGGTTTATCCTTATATTGTTGTTTTATAAGTTCAATAAAAGTGCTTTTACCTGTTCCAATACAACCTTCAACAGATACTATCATCGTAAGATAATATATAAAAAATAAGAAATATAAATATCAAATTTTAACAATTATTAATATTATGAACTTTTGAAAATTTTAACCTGTTCATCAATAGGTTTATCAGAATATAAATGTTTTGATAAATAATGTCTGTCAGAAGACTCAAACCAATTTTTCCACATATCATAAGAATTCCATAAAGAAACATTAGTAAGTTCTTTTACAGTATTAAATTCACATGTTTTAAAACTTTCCCTATAATTACTTGAATATACACATCCTGGATAAAGTGTGGACGTTTGAGATAGTGTTTTATGAGCATCTATAATTTCTTTGCTTAGTGTATTTCTAACAAGTGTTTTTGTTATAACACAAATCTGACCTTTAGTAGGAATCAATTTCATTTGTATATTAATATGAAAAAAATATAATAATAATCAAATTTTATTTTAATTAAATTACTTGAAATTTAAATACTGAAATTTATATTATACTAATGATATGGAGCTAGATACTTCTACAAAAACACCACTTTTAAATATCGAAGATAGTTATAACGATATAAATAGTTTAAGTATAATAGATAAATTAAAATGTGTTAGTTATAAAAATATATATACTGTAAAACCTATAATTGGTAAAAAAAAAATATACTCTGAAGAAAGGGTTAAGGTTGTTCAAGACGACAAAAGTGTAATCCCTGGACAATTTGTATATGAAAAAGGAGATAGATTTTATATGTCAGGAGATTATATTTCTGTATTATTATTAGATTCTATGAAACACTTAAAACGTGAAAATAATCAATTAAAAGACACAGTTAATAAACTACAGACAAGATTATCTAATATTGAAAAAAAGCTATAAATATATTATATATTAAATGAATTTATCTGAAATTAAGACACGTTTTGATACAGATTTAATAGAAATAAAACCCTCTAAAATCAAAAATGCGGGGTATGGAGCATTTGCTAAAAAAAACATAAAAAGTGGAATTCGTTTAAGTGAATACAAGGGTCAAAGGATTGATATTCACAATGTCCATAAATTAAATATAAATAACAATAGCGACTATAGGATGATTGTTGGAAAAGCACCAAATATAATAATTATCGATTCTCAAGAAAAATATATAGATAAATCTAATTGGACAAGATATGTAAATTCCGTTTTATCTATGGATGATAATAAATTAAATATATATACATATCAATACAATAAAAGTATATATTATAAAAGTCTACGCGATATTAGGAAAGGCGAAGAATTATTGACATACTATGGACCTGATTATTGGAAAAACAGGTAACTACGTACTGTGTACTCTGTTTCTTTGCCTATACATACAACCAAATAAACATAATGATACAAATATCAAAAAACTGGCAAAAAAGGCTAAACCATATAATAATGCTAAACCCATATCAATTTTTATATTAATTCCATGAATCATTTCGTGAATAACACCTCCCAGTACGAATGAAAATGATATCAATCCCCCTATACTAAATGTACAAAGAAAACAAATTGGAAGATTATTTAAAAATTTAATATTTTTACAACAATTTTTATTTTCTATGTTTTCTGATCTTTCTACAATGATAGTAAAATCCGTTTTACAGATAGTACATGATTTTTTATTATGAAGACTATCAAAACATTTTTGATGTATAAGCGTGGCGCATTCACATGGACTATTAATAAAATTTCCAGTTTCGTCTAAACATACATAACATTTAGAACTTTCTAAATTATTTATCATAATTCATATTCACTATTGATTATGATAAATATCAAATTTAAAATATACCTTTGAACATTTAAAATACTAACTTTGTAAATAATTTTATATTTCAAATGTAATCCACAAAATATTTGTTTCCTGAACATATCCATTAAATTCATATTTATCTTTTGCGAAATCAACATTATATTCATTAATACCACAACTTTGAGACATTGGCTCAAAACTATTAAAAGCATCATTAAAATTTCTAAACCTTCTTACTTCTTTTTTATCACCTTCCTGATACATTCTAATAGATTTGATTTTTCTTGATTCAATGTCAAATTTATTAATATTATTATTGTCATAAATCAAAATACTATTATCATTTATTCCTTTAACTAATAGGTTATGAAATTTTAACATATAATTTTTTGTATGTTTTATTTTTAAGTCAATCATATTTTCTATTATTTGTTTATTAGTTATTTGTAATTTGACTGGAATTGCTTTTTTACTATTATTAAAATCTGTACGATTATATAATTTAGGATTTATACTACATATTTCTTTTAATCTGTTATTTCTATTCTCAATTTCTTGTTTAATTTTTATAGTACAAAATATATTCATAATATTTACATATTTTTTAGCACCACAACCTCTACCTGCTAATTGAATTAAGGGTCCTATTGATTTAAGATTATAATTAGATAATATCATATCCGTAAAATTAAATCCTTCAGTATTAAATGTAACACCTCTTTCTATTACATTATAGCCTGTAATTGCTAAATTCGTATACTTATTATTATTACTCCAATGTTTTAGTGTATTTCTTAATTCACCTTTAATACCATATTTTTTATTATAATCTTCTATAGTTATTTCATTACTATCATTAGGATAAACAAATCCTTTAAATTGACCATTCATAAGAAGTACTGTATAATTTTTACCAAGAAAATAGGCTTTTATTTCATTGTGACTACCAATCCCCATTTTTTTAGTATAACTATGTCCTGGTGCAAATATTATTTTTCTAGTTTTCTCATCTATTTTATTTTTAGAAAACAAATCAGTAATATAACTTAACGGATTATTAGTTTCATTATCATGTAATATTATGTTATGATCTGAGAAACTTCTATAATTCTCAAAATCTTTATCAAAATTATGAATTGTATCTTTGTTAACATTTTCTAACTGTTTTATACCACTTTTTTTAAGCATATTCCAAAATCCTTCAAAAGCAGTTGCTGTTATAAAAAGTATTCCAGTAATACTATTATTTTCTATATATTTATCTATATTTTTAAGAAACTTTTCTGTTACTCCTATATTTTTGTCTGGTTCATCAAACGATAGGTGAAACTTTATAATAGTTTTGTCTTTAATATTAGGTAAAATCATAGGATGAATACCACCAAATGTTTTTAATAATAATATCATATCATCACATACACGCTTAGAATGATAACAAACGATTAATATGTTAGGTAAATCATTTTGATTTGTTGTTTGTTGAATTTGAGATATATATTCGGACATATTTTTAAAATCATTACTTTTACTTGATATAATATGTACATTAAGTTCTCTATCAGATTGAAATTTAGTCTTTGTTCGATATTTCCACTGTTCAGTTTCTAATAAACTATTATTTGCTATAATTATATCAATCAAATGTTCTTTACTATCATTATTATTAATAATATGTTCTGCGTTTTCATTATCAATAAACTTCCATTCTTCATATCTTTTCATTATATCATTTAGCGTTTCATCTGTTTTACCCCTTACAAATTGTGTCGGTTTGGTACGCAATTTAAACATACTGTATTTTTTATATTGATAATGCACAAAAACTTTAAATCAATTTTATTTATAATGACTATGTTATAAATTTTCAAAGGTATAAAATATAATTTAAAAATATTATTATTATATTAATAAAATGATTGAACCTACACTAAAATACTTGGCAGAAAGTTATAGAATTAAAAAAAAGATTTGTCGTAAATGTTATGCTAGATTAGATATAAGAGCTACTAATTGTAGAAAAAATAAATGTGGACATACATCTGACCTTCGTTTAAAGAAAAAACTTAAATAATTTTGATTTAATTTATTATTAAGATCTAATAATAAAATGGATTTTCCGGAAACAATATCATTAATATGGAATTCAAAAAAAGACTGGGAAGTCAAATTTTCTAATGAACCAATTTTATCAAGCAAATATTATATAAATACTGTAAAACTTAGAAATATTAATAAAGAACTCCAAATCTATGGGAAAATAGAGTATAATCCTATAAACAATATTTCTCAAACTAAAATGAAAAAAATATATAACAAAACTTTACTAAAATCTAATTTACAAAAATGTATACGTAGGGGAAGAGTAGATGAAGCGCTTATTACAGCACTTAATCTTATTCATGTTGATTTTTTACATTTTATACGTAGAATTATAATTATATCGATCGAGGATGTAGGAATAACAGATAATTTACCTTTTCTGGTTTGGCTTTTAATAGCATATCCTAACTATGAAATATCAAATGAATTTATACAATTTCTATTGTTAACTGTATATTCACTATGTATACATAAGACTAAATATAATCCTACATCTGCTAATAATAATTTAGACTATAAAAAGATTGATTATAGTAATATATATAAATTAAGTTTATTGATTAGGGAAGAATATGGTGGTATGAAAGGTGATATGAAACTTATACATTCATTTATAAATAGTTTTGATATTCCTATAATAAAAGTAAAAATAGGTAATTTAGTATTAACAAGAGATATAACTAAAAACGATATACTATTAGAATCAATAGATTTCCATTGTTATCCTGATATGTTGGAATATATTAAAAAAGAAACAGGAATTGATGAACATACTATAAAATTACAGATATGGAATAACAATTCTAAGTATAACTTTCGAGAAAAATCCTACACCATAAAATCAGTCATATGGGAAAAGATATCGGAGGTTGTCAAATTCTTTCAAATTATGAAAAAAAATAGCATATACATAAAATAAAATATAATCTATATAATAAATGAATAATGAAGTATTAAGATATGTATTATTAGTCGCATTTTCTATATTTGGAATAATTGGAAATTCTGTATCTTTTAACCCCATAAGATTTCATTGTGAAAACTATATCCTAAACAATTATTTATACATAATATTGAGTTGGGGTATCGTATTAACAACAGTATCTGGTTTTAAGGCTAAGGGTATAAAATTAGAAGATTTATTCACAGGTCCATTTACAATTTTATTAGCATTTGGTTCAATTATGTTACTTGTTGGATTATTATTTGTTCCTCCTAAATTATTTTTTACTAAACATCTACTTTTTATTTTCCAGATTATACTTTTTGGTATTATAATCTATCCTTATTATATTAAAAATAAAGACCTTTTTGAACATGTAGGAATAACTACATTATTTATTTTAGTTGCACTTTCAGCAATAACATATATGAATCAGGATATTATAAAAGATAGTATGGGTTCATATCTTTTAATAGGTCTTATTGGCTTAATTCTAGCACGTTTTGTAGAAATATTTATAACATATAGAAATAAAGAAATTCCATCTACATATTCACGTGTATTATCATACATAGCAATCGGTTTATTTTCATTATTTATGATGTATGATACAAAAAAATTAATTATAAATTCCAAAAATTGTGTAAACCCAGACTATATAAATGAATCTTTAAATTTATTTTTAGATTCTATTAATATGTTTACAAGTTTATATCGGGTAAGTGATAATTAATTCAAAATTTGATTATTAATAATTATAAATATAATAAAACATATTTATAATTATGGATAAAGACGGGTTTGCTAATGTTAAAACTATAGATGAATATATGAAAGATGTAAATGGAAAATACCAATATTGTTATGAATATGAAACTATGGCAGGGCGTACACATATTGGGTGGGCGTTAACATACTTTCTATGTGAACATGTAAGAACAAAAACATTCCAAACTACTATTCGTGATTATTATGAAAATAATAGACGTATCAAAAAAGCTAAATTTTGGAATAGACTCCCAAGTTTTGAATTTAAAAATCTAAAGGCAAGATATAAAAATGTGTCTTTTTATGTATCAAATAAAGCAATAAATAATGAAATAAATGCTCATGATTTTGGTGTAAGAAGTTATTTAATTTTATCATTTGATACTGTTATGAATATGAGAGAATTTATCTTGGAGGATGCCTTTAAATTTTATAATAACATTGAGAATGAGTTAGATGATGATAAAACAAAAATATTCACCTTTGATGATGGTTATTGGGAAATCAGTAAACAAAATAAACACCGATCAAAAGATACAATTTTTATAGATAATAAAATACATGAAAATCTATTTGAAAAAGTTGAACAATTTACTAATTCTGAAACAAAAGGAATTTATAATAGATTAGGTATTCCATATAAACTAAATATATTGTTATACGGACCGCCTGGAACAGGTAAATCGTCAATGATAGAAGTGATTGCTTCTAAATATAATAGAAATATCAGATATATGCATATTACTCCAAAATTAACTGATACTGATTTTGCTAAAGGAGTATCTAGACTTGATGATGAGGATATTCTTGTTTGTGAGGATATTGATTGTTTATTTGTGGAAAGAAAACAAAATGATAAACACAAAAATTCGATGAGCTTTAGTGGACTATTGAATGCTTTTGATGGTATAACCGGATGTAAAGATGGTCTTATTATATTCTTAACCACTAACTATAAATGTAATTTGGATACTGCTTTATTAAGACCTGGAAGAGTAGATCTTATGGAAGAATTTAGTTATATGAATGAGGAAACACTTAGAAATATGATTAAATTCTATTTTGAAAATAAGTATCAGGAGGACGATTTCAATAAATTTTATAACTATGTAAAAGAAGAAAATATAACCGGTGCTATAATGTCTAACTTTTTACTTGAACTTTTACTAAAAAAGGACTATGAATTATATAAAAATAGAAAGAAAATAATGAAGTTATTGAAAGACAACAATTATGAAAAGTCGGCGCAAGTTACTCAACAATTATATGCTTAGATTATAACAATTATAAATTTGATTTTTTTTTATATAAAGAGAAAAAGGGTAATATAATAAACATATAATGACGGATACTATTAATCTTAATTTATCAAAGATTATACAAAATCAAGCAATTATTAATGCTGGATGTATAGGACATGTAAGTAATGGTAAATCTACACTTGTTAAACAAATGACAGGGGTTAGAACGCAAAAATTCAAAAGTGAAAAAGAAAGAAATATAACTATTAATTTAGGTTATGCAAATTGTAAAATATTTTACAGTGAAGAAATGGATGAATATAAATATTGTAGTTCAGACACAAAAAATGTAGTTGATAGTAAAGGTAATGATATGAAACTTATTCATCATATATCTTTTGTTGATTGTCCAGGTCATGAAAGCTATATGTCAAATATGTTATCAGGCACAAGTGTTATTGATATGGCTTTTTTAGTTGAAGCGGCTAATGCGCAAGAGGTGCCACAACCACAAACATTAGAGCATCTTGTTGCTATTCAAAATACTGAAATAAAGGATGTTGTTGTTATACAAAATAAGTGTGATCTTGTTGATAGAGAAGCACTTTTTACAAACAAAAGACAAATAGACCATTTTTTAGAGGATTATCTTGATGACGAAATTCCTATTATTCCTCTTGTAGCCCAGACAGGAAGTAATATTGAATATGTAGGAAAATATTTAGCTAATAATTTAACGAATTATGAAAAGGATGTTAATAAAAGTTTACAGATTAATATTATTAGGACATTTGATATAAACAGACCTCAAGATATAATTGATAAATTAAAAGGTGGAATTTTAGGAGGAACAATTGTATCAGGTATATTAAATACCGGAGATATTATACAAATATCACCTGGAATTTGTAATAAGAATAAAGAGGGTGAATGGGAAGTAATACCACTATATAGTACTGTTCGTTCTATATGTAGTGAAAAAGAGAAAATGGATTTTGCTATTCCTGGTGGACTATTGGGAATAGGAACAGACCTTGATCCATCATTTTGTAAATCTAATAATTTGGTAGGACAGATTATTACACATCCTAACGAAAACTTAGATATAGTAACCGAAATAGAAGTAGAAATGAAGGTTTTCAAGAGAATTGATAAGGAAAGCAGAAGACTTAACCGAGGTGAAATAGTAAAATTAGGTATACTTGCTAAAACAGTTCAGGGAGTTATATTAAAATCATCTAAAAAGACTGTAGTAATTAAATTAGGTATTCCTGTATGTGTGAATGAATCAACTATTTCAATAATGAAAAAAATAAAGGATGTATATAAATTATTTGGAATAGGAACTATTACTGATTCTAAAAAAGTCATAATTGATAAATGTCATGAGGATATCCAAAAACCTAAATACAAAATTATAAATGATATAGCAAGAGATAGTATTGAATCATTAGATTATGATGATATGGTTGAAACATTACAACAAAAAACAGTAAAAAAGGAAGTATTAAAAATGCCAAAACCTATGATATGTAAATCAAGCAATAGATTACAACAAATAGTAATGAATTATGGTGATATATTAAAATCTCAATTTAATCCCAATGATACAGTTGAATTTCAGCCTTTATTTGAAAAATATTTTTCAGAAAAACTAATGTGTACAATAAATCTTAATGGAATAGGACATCTTTTGGTAAATGATAGAAAGTCTGATAAAAACAAAATAGAAAAAATATTAATAGGAACTCTTGTAAAATTAAGAAAGTGTTTTGTTTGTGGCAGTTATAAATCATTTTTAACAAAAAATGATCGTATGCTACAAATAAATTGTGAAGTATGTAAATCATTAAGTACAGTTAATTAAATAATAATTACTCAACATATATTTATTTTATTTATATATATATAAATGGAATATCAATATATTGTTAATCCAAAGACAAATAGAAAATGTAGTATATTTTCTAAACAAGGACAAAAGATTTTAGAGAATTATGTACAAAACGGTTCTGGTATGATGTCATATCTTAAAGAAAAGAAAGACAAAATAAAAAGAAAGGCATGTATATTAGATTGTGCGGATACTAGTGAAGACATAGAAGCTTTAAGTGCTCTTATCTTTCAAAATCAAGAAGACGTTGCTATATGGCCTATTGAAATGAGTTTTGATAGAGCTGAAAGTGAAGGTAAATTGTTACAAGCAAGAATTGGTTGTAGATGTGCCCAAAGACAGAATCAGGGGATGGCAACAGGTATGGGAGAACATATAGGAAAAACTTTTAAAGCTACTCAAGAACATGATACAATAAAAGGAAGTAATTATATGACTGTTGAAATTGTAAATCAAGATGAATTACAAGAATATGATAGTAGATTTAATCATTTGAAAGTAAATAAATATGGCTGGCCAGAAGCATTAATAACTGTTCATCCTGGAAATACCAAAAATGTTAGATTTACATTTACATTAAAAAATGGTGATAAATTTCACTATTTAATATCTTCATATGGATGGAAAAAGAGAGCAAGAAGGGGTTTTTTAAGCAAAAAGGATGTTTCAAAAGGAATGAATTGTGATTCCTGGTGTGATCCAAATAAAGCCAGAGAACTAAAGAGTAATTATATAGCAGAAAGAAAAGAGTGGAGACAATCTGAAAAAAACAAATTTTGTAAAAGCATGTTTAATAATTCAATTAGACCTTATGAATGGAATTATATGAGTAATAAACAATTAGCCTCAATCCCCTGGAAAAATAGCCATAAATGTAACAATTGGTGTAAAGATAATGATGATGTAAGACTTGACGGTAACCCTGTTTCAAGTTGTAGTGAATATCAAAAAAACAAAAAATTAAAATATAAAATAAATGATGTAATAAAAGAAAAGGATTTAAAAACAGGTATAAGGGAATATTTGAAAGAAAATAGAAAACTATCTGATAAAAAATTAAATGAGTTATATAATTAAATTTGATAAATTTTTATTATAAAAAGGTTTATAATAAAAATGCCTTATTATGCTGTAGCTAAAGGTAATATAATTGGTATATTTGATACTTGGAATGAGTGTCAAATATCAATACATGGATTTTCAGGTGCGAAATTTAAAAAATTTAATACAAAAGAAGAAGCTGAAAGTTATATTTTAAATAATGAGGAAAAAATAGAAGATATACCATTACCTATTAATGCTAAATTAGATAATGAAAATACTGAGTATATTAAAGTATATACGGACGGTTCATGTATTAGAAAGGGATTCAACAGTTTTGCTGGATATGGTATATACATACCCGAGAAAAACATAAAAAAAAGCTATGTATTAGAAGGGAAAAAAACTAACAATAGAGGTGAATTATCGGCAATCATAGAATCAATAAAATTATTTAATGAAGATAAGGAAAAGGGAATACATATCTATACTGATTCTGAATATTCTATAAAAATTTTTACAGAAACAGGTGAAAAATATCGTCTAAAAAATTATAAAAGGACCGGAAATAAAGAATATCCTAATACAGATTTAATTAAAGAACTTCTAAGCTTAAAGCAACAATTTATAATAAAATTTTCACATATTAATTCCCATACAGGTAGAGAAGATGAACATAGTGTAGGAAATAACATAGCAGACGGTTTAGCTGTGAAAGGAGCAGTTAAAGACTATATATCATCTTTAGATAATATAGGAGATAATGTAATAACATTTGGTAAACATAAAGGCAATAAACTTAATTGTATTGATACCAAATATTTAAAATGGGTTTTATTAGACAATAAGTTTGAATCACTTTGCGTTAAAAATGAACAATTACGTTTAGAAAAAGAATTGGTTAAAAAATATTTAGAGACTATATTATAATGTAATGTATGTTGATTTTTTTATTAATAAGAAATGTTTTTTTACTATATATATTGTATCTTCTTGTCAAAAAAATATGTGAAAGAATAGATAATGATATCAATGGGTAGACAATAGATTATAAAACTGGGAACAATAGTTTTTTTTTTGTTATTCTAAAGTATATATGTTGGGTATATATTTTATATTAGGTCTTGTTTTGCTAACCTTACCTTCAATTGCGTTAGTCGCTGATAGAGATACAATGACTAAGATCACAGTATGGTGGTTTACATTTGGAATAGCTATTGCCATAATTGAATTTTGTATGTTTTTTAATCAAGAATATATGGCATCTGATGAATGTCCTATAAATAGTGAGGTTACCTGGTATACTCGAGATTACAATATATCAAAAGCATTTGATAGTAAAATTTGGGCAGATGCCTGGAAGGAATATTGTAAGAGAAGTGGGGATTTTAGATATCTTGAAACTATGAAGGGTGATTTTGTGCCATGGATAGAGTTTATTAATGCTATAATAGCGGTTATATTTGGAATATACATAATCTATGGTATAACCACCAATAGTGTAAGTAAATTAAATTTAGCCGTAGCGATTTTGACAATATCTGCTACTCAAATATTCGGAACTACTTTATATTTTAGTAGTTACTATACAAAGTGTATAGACAAAGTAAAAAGTTTTGATATATTATGGTGGATACATCTTGTTTTTATGAATATTCTATGGATAGTATTTCCCGTATTAGCGAGTAAATATGCTTATGATAGTATAGCTCTTTAAAGTAAAACTTGAAAAAAAATTTGATAAAAAAATTTAAAAATAAAAAAAAAATATCATTTAATGTCTAAAGGTTTTTCAATCATAGCAATATCACTATTTCTATTAATTAGTTTTGGGAATGCTCTTCCTATTGCTTCTACACATTCTATAGATAAATCAATCAAAATTGGTACTGTAGCAAATACTGAATGGACTTGTTGTGTTACGATGACTCCAGAATGCAAGAGCTCTATTGTAGGCAGTTGTATTTCTTGTGCTTTGGCGGAGACCATTGCTGAAGCAATCAGCTGTGGGATGGAACTGGCTCACGTTTCCGAGGATTGTATTCAGTGTTCGCAATCTTCATGCGATACATGTAGCCAGAATATATTGCCTAATCGCACAAAAATGATGATTAGTGACACCCCTGTTCCTAAGCCCACTCCTACTCCCCCTCCAACTCCAAAGCCTGCTCCCAAATGTGGTGGTGGTGTTTCGGAATGGATGTGTAACTTTGGTTCTGGTCTTCAGTCTCTCGCGACTGGTATCAAGGATATAATCGATGCTATTGGAACTTCTGATACGGAGACTGTGGAGAAGATGATTCCACAGGAAGGATTCAAAAAGCTGGGCAGTCAGACACGGTGTTTCATTGGCTACAACAACACTATGTCGAACTGGGAGACCTGGCCTAAGATGATGGTAATGGAACATATGAGCTATGTGAATAGCACAGTTCAGGATCAGTATGTAGATATGATCACAGATATGTCTGGATTTACTGGAGGCTTTGATATCAACTCTCAGGGAATACATTTTATGGAAGGACCTGGTGGTAATTTCCACACGATGTTCCTCAATATGTTTCCTAGCAACGATTTAACAGGTTTCTCCGCAGCTGGATGCTTAAATGATGGAGACTACGCAATTGCCGATAGGATTGTTGTTATGCAGAAGACCCATAGTTCGTGGTTTGGATTGAAAAAGTCAACAACTACTGAGTTTATTCATCAGCCGCAGGACCTTACATATAACGCATCAGTCCTTATTGAGAACATCTTCCTGTGGAGTGGAATTGACCTTTTGGCAAAGCAGTTCGCAATTGGTGCTGGTGGATTTGACTTGAATGTGTCGCAACCCAAAAACTACTTCCATGGAAATAGTATGATTACGGACTCCCTCCCGACTTGTAAATGGATGAAGGGACATATGTTCGATAATGAGATGTGGTGTCGTTGGGACTAAATAAAAAAGATAAAAAAATAAAAACTTTTTTTATTGTTTTATGCATTCCTTAGTAAGTAATTACACTATCAGCTGGAAGAATAGCATCTGGGTAGCAACGATTATCTAAGCATCTACGAATAACTATATTGGCGGTTTCAATAACTTTTAGTATTTCCATAGGATTATACAATCTTCCGTAGGTCTTCGCCCATCGAGCTGGAGAAACAGGGTCTGGCAAGATTACATCCAAAACCCTGTCAGAATAGATGTCCAATGCACATCCTTGGCCCACCATGCCGTGGGGGAGGCTGCCGCACCTATTTACTGCATGAATAGTTCCACCTGTATATAGATATTTTATATTGATTATACCATTATTCATATTTAACATAAGTGTTAGAGATCCATATGGAAGGTCGAAAAGTGCTAATCGGTAAACATTATCAACAATTTCTTCTGTTCCAGGTTTCAAAGCCATATCTCCGCACCATCCATCAGTCCCGCAGACCCCACCCCCTCCCGTTTGTCCAAGTGGAAAACCAGATGTTTTGTTAATAGTTACAACTTCGAAGATTTCACTTGAGAAATTAGATTTGATGAAGTCATTTATGGCACCAGTGATACTATCAAGAATATCATTAGGAACATTTGCTACGCTTATACATTCCGCCATGCCATGGCTATCCGTAATATTAACTTGGCATGTTTTACCAATAATATAAAGTTCCATATCTGAAACATAGCTTAGGGAATTTACTTCTAGATACGGAGTTAAATAAAGGTTAATAAAATCGTCATTTTCCATAGAAGGGATATTAACAGTTCCATTTAGAGTTTGATCTAGAGCAGCCTTAAAAAGAGCGTTACCATTAATTCCAGAACCTTGGTTAAATATTTGAATACCACCTATAGGGGGTGAGCCTTGATTAATTGTAGTTGGTAAATCTTGATTAGTTCTGATTGGTAAAGATGCGACCATGGTAGTGGCAAGAAGACAAAGTAAGAAATGTCTCATAGTAAATAAGTGTTAAAAAAAATATTTTAAAATTTTTTTTATCAAATTTTTATTTATCTACCCTAACACAACCTTTTATAAAAGAACCAGAATTATTGTATATATACATACTATTATCAGTAATATATGAGATAAAATTTATACTAAAATCATAAGTATTTGTTATTAATCCATGTAGTATATTTGTATATCGATCATATTGTGATATTTTTGGAATTATATTATAAGTTTCCATTAACTAATAAATACTAAATTAGTGTTGAAAAAAAAACAATCTAAAATTTTTTATCAAATTTTAATTTATTTTAAAAATAGGTTAGAATATAGAATTATCTGTTATTACTATTCGATCATTGTTTGGGTTTTTATAAGCTATGTTTTAATGCCTAGTTAACCTTAGTTAGATGTTCTAGACTATAGTCCTTGATGTCTTGAAGGGGTGTTCCTTCTGGTGCGTTAACAATATAGTGATGAGTTTCTGGATATTTTTGATTCATGAGTTTTGCGTATTTATCAGCAAAGGCTTTGTCAGCAAATGCGCGGGTTCCACGACCTACATTTCCATTAGTATTGTGTTCAAGCAAGTAGCCAGTCATTATGCCAAGTTTTACTTACTCATAAAAAAAAATAAGTAATCAAATTTTTTACATATTATCATTAGGTCTGTTATTTATGTCAATTCTTTAGGTAAATTGTCTAAACTATAGTCTCTTATACTGGCGAGTGGTGTACCTTTCGGAGATAATTCGACGTAATGTTTTACATTAGGATGTTTTATGTTTAATAGGTCTGCATATTTATTTGTGTAATCGTAATCAATAAAACCATGGGTTGTTTGACCATCTTCTCCTTCAATAGTAGTATATTTAATTATATAGGAAGTCATTTATAACTTTAAGTACATAATTATTTAAATCAAATTTTATATGTCATTATAATAAATGTACATACTAATATTATCAGTGATAATACTAATATGCTCTTTTACAGTTTCCAGAGAGTATTTTAAAGGTTGGTTCACATTTCCTTTCGGTCTATCTACAAGAAATACTCGTGGAATGACGTATGATATGAGGTGTCTACCAAAAATAAAAAAAAGATTTATTCCATGGGCATACTCTACTATGTATCCTAACCATTACGGTAAATGTTTGAATCTAAACTAGTTTATAAGAAACGTCTTTTAAAGAGGCAATTAATTTATCTTTTGGGTTGCTTTTTATAAAATTATTTATTTTATCTTGTAATGATTTTTTATATTCATCGGGATTGAATTTAGGATCATACTCTGTTTTAATTGAACTATAATAAAGTGGTATAGAATAATTTCTAAACTCTGTATTTATTTCATTACCTAATTGTTTTATATATTCAATTATATCATTAACAGCATTAAGACTGAAAGATTTAACATCTATGCAAATACCGTGTTTATAGCCTGGTTTTGGTATATTTAACAGCAATTCTTGTAATAAGTTAGTCTTAATGTAGTTTAGATTATATAATTCGATTACTTTTTCAGAATCAATATGAATATCTTTAAGATTTTTTTCTATAAGCTTAGGGTCTTCTTTCCAAAGTGTATTTTTAAGAAATTCATAAACATCTTCTTTTTCACATTTTGGATTTATTTTAAAATATTCTTTAACAAAAATATTAAATATTTTTTCATAAAAATTTATCAACTTTGTAAATTCTAATTCTTCTTCTTCATCTATACTTCTTTTTTCAACGTCAATAAAACCTTTTTCATCATTAACGTCATAAACAGTTAATATATAGGTTCTACCCTTTTTGACTTGTTTTTTAATATTTTTAAGTTTTTTTGATGAAGATGCGTCCTTGAAACTTAGCAAAGCCTCACATTTATATTCATTAAGATAACAATAAATTCCATGTTCTTCGTAACGTGTTATTTTAGCTAATACATATTCATTTTTTTTAGGATACTGTTTATCATAAAATTTAAGTTTAGATAGGAAACTTTTAAAATGGTTTTCTTGAAATATGGAAGAGGTCATTATTATAATTTAATAATTATGACTTTATATCAATATAATCAAATTTAAAATTATTCTTTATTGATTTTTTTTAGTCTGCCTATCATATTTTGTAATTCGGATGCCGATGGTGGTAGAAATACTGTTCCTGAAGAAGTATTAGAAGAATTATTAGATAAATTATTACTAGTATTTTTAGAGGGAGTTCTTATAGTTTTATTTTCTATAATAAGATTTATATTGGCTGGCGGAGGTGGGGGAGGAGGAATAGGAATTTTAGGATTTATATTAGGAGGTGATATAATAGGTTGTTCTATGCTAAATTGAGGAATATCTATATTAATAATGTTATCTATATTATCTTCTTCATCTATTAAACATTTATCAAGTTTAATAATATCTGGATATACTTTTGATTGTAATATTACCCAATTTAATCCTATCATATTATTTTTAATCCAAATATTTTTAAGATATATAAGATTTATTGTTTTAATGCCTATTTCAATTATATCTATATTTTTAGGTTCCCTATCACAATCATATATTGAAAGTAAGGGTTTATTAAATTGTTGTTGTATATTGAGAGTCATAAAGGCTTTAGTTTTGTCTTTATTAAATTTAATGGAGGATATAAATTTATTTTTTCCGAAAATATTTAGTTTATTATTAATAATAGGTATAAATTGTTGAATATATTTTTCTAAATTAAGTAATGTTTTAATAAATAATTGTGTTTTATGACACGATTGATAGTTATTAAATTGTATAACTAATCTGTAATTATTTTGATTATTAAACAAAAAAGGAAATGAACTTATTTGTGTTTTTGGTGTCTGTGTTATAAATCGTTTCCCCTTATATTTAATATTACAAATATTAAGGTTACTAGTTAACTTTTCAGGATAGATTATTTGTATATTATCGTAATTAATATCAGAAAGCCTGAATATATTCATATATAATAATTACTTAAAATTAAAATGGTAAAATAACATTAGAATATGAAAAATAATGTTCTGGTAAGAGATATTAAAGAATTAAAATTCAATACATCATGTCTTATTACGAATATTCCATTTACAGAACAAGAGATAAATAATAATAATGTTATTAAGTTAAAATGTGGTCATGGATTTAAATATGAAATTCTTTTAAAGGCTTTTCGTATAATGAATAAAACAAGATATGGACAAGGTAAATGTCCATATTGTTTTTCTAGAATAGGATATATACCTATTATTTTGAATAGAGAACAATTAGCAAAAGTATTAAGAAAAATAAAAAAAAAAGACACAAAAAAAGAATTATATAAAGCTATGAAAAACAAAATAGATAATAAGATTATATCTAAAGAGGATATATGTATAAATAACTCAAATAAATTAATTATATCAAAGATTTCAAATAATATAACTAATAATAAAAAAAGTATAAGTAGTATTAAGTTTTTAAAAAATGTTGAATTATAAATCGATTTAAAGATAAAATGATATATAATTAAAAATGGATTGGAATAATTCAAGAGGAATTGCTTTACATAAACCTCAAAAGAAAAAGTTAGATAATAAACTTTTAGAGTATAGAATATTATTAGTAGTAAGAAATGAATTAAAAGAGTATATAGAGGATATAAAAATAGAAGAATTGAATAATTACGGTAAATGGGAAATTATTTAGTATAATAGATTATATCTAATAATAAAATATTATACTATAATATAAATGGTATCTAAAAATAACCAAAGAAAACAAACTGGAGGTAGAGTAAGTATGCCAGCTGAATATTATGGAGGAAATTCTGGAAGATATTTTCCAGAAGGTTCATCCCAATTAAATATTGGTTCATCCGCTTATGGAACTAATTATCCAACAAGCAGAGGAACACTTATAGGTCAAAATTTAACTGGACCTGACTTAGGAGCAACAAGACATTCAGGAGTTCAAACTGGAGGATATCCAAGAGTAGGAACAGACTTCAACACAGTTAATAATGACTATCCACAAAGAGGAGGTGCTTTCCAATTTATAACAAACCCTGAAACAAACAGAAAAGTAAATGTAAATACAAGATTAGGTCAAAAAATCTTAAATAACTATTTACAACTTTTATAAATAAAATATATTAATATTATAAAATGAATATATTAATATTTTTTATGATAGGTATTATTTTATTTGGGATTATATATAATCCCAAAATTGAAACATTTAAAATTAAAAGAAAAAGGGCTAAAGGAAAAGTAAAAGTTGCTACACTTAATGGAACACCTGGACCCTTGAAAGATTCTATGAAAGAGCTAAATTCTACGGGAGGGCAGTTACAAGCTGATTCCCAATACGATACTGTTGCTACAGATTATATAAAATAAATTTGATTATTCATATTTTTATATTATTGTATATAAGAATATGAGTTGGGACAACCATAAGAAAAAATATAAATGTTCTTGTGATATAGAAGTCTTTTGTCCAATAAAGAATAGATATATAAAATTAGACCATAGTGTATATAGTCATAATATGGCTTGTGAAATTGTAAAATGGGAATCTTATAACAAATTAAATAATTTAATTGATCCTGAAATCTTTGAAAAAACATACATAATTAATCCTGAAATGTTTGCTAAAACATTATGGACATTAGTATATTTTGAAAAAGAGGCTTTAAATAACAAACAAAAATGTATTCAGCACGCAGAAGTTTATGTAGGTAAAGAAAATTATATAAAAGAACAATGGAAAAATTGGTATTTAAAAATAGGAGATTTATATTATCATGTTTTAACTAAAAATAGAGATACCGAGATATGTACTTTTTATCCCACACAATTTACATCTACTATATAAAGTTTTACCTCTTTCAATTTTAATGTTAGAACAAGAAAGACATAACTCTGGATAATACACATTTTTACTATCGAAATCTAAACTACAATTTTGACATAAAATCATAGTATAAGTTCTATATAAATATATTCCGCACAAATAACATTTTTTATCAAAATTATTGATAGTTCCTCTTATTTTATTATCATCTAGATTACTATATTTTATTTTAAGAGTAGCATAAATAGTATCATATGAAAATATAGATGAATAGTAATTTAAGGTTATTATATCTAAATTACTAAGTATTTCTCCTTGAAGATCAATAGGTAATTTATTAAATGGAAATTTATTCACCATTTAATAAATGATATATATTTTTTTTTATTTATTAAATACGATTAATTTTATAAAAAACTATGTCTGTTTTTCTACAATATGGACATGTATGATTAGAAGAATACCATGTATTTATACATTGTTCACAATAAACATGATTACAACATGTTATTACTTCACTATCCTTATGCATACATATTGTACAGTTTTCAATATTTTCTATATCACGTGTTCCTATAAATTCAACAGGTTCAAATATTTGATATGATATAATATCACCATGTTGTACTGTTAATTTATATAATTTAGGATTATATTTAATATACAGGTTTGCTAATTGGATATTATTATTTTCACATGCTATTTTAAAACCTCTATGCCTATTTAATTTAAAATCTATATTATCATTTTTTGATAAAATCCAATTACATATTTTAACATTATCTTTTTCTACACTTTCAAGAAATACATGACTTATAGATTCAGACTGATTTATATCTATTAGATTATGATTTAAAAACCATTCAAGGATATCATTAGATTTACTATTAATTATATATGATGGCATTTTATGAATGGGTATATCTATTCTATAATTATTGAATAAATAGTCTAATATTTTGATACAATCATTAACAATAAGGTGATAAATTAAGTCATCGTATTTATCAATTTTTATGTTATAATTATTGATAAACCATTTAACTAAATCTAAATTATTACTTTTACAAGATTCTATAAATAGTGTATCATAGTCTTTTAAATTTTTGATTTTAGGCTCCTTATCTATTAACCATAACAGACTTTTATATGCTCCTCCAGAACATACTTCAATTAACAGCCAATTATCATCACTAACCAGTTCAATATTAGGATATCGATTTAATAGAATATTAGCTGATTCAATATTATTATGTTTTAATGATATACCCAATACTGTCAATATAGTATCATTATCTATATCATTCAACATATTTAATAGATAGGAAAAAATTTCTATATTATTTTTTTCGACAGAATATCCTAATAGATACTTTTTTATAATACTTGATATTTCTAGTTCTTTTAGATTATATTCTTTATCTATCCAATCGCATATTTTTGTATTATTCATTAAACATGCCCACTCTAACGCAGAAATGGGAGACCAATAATTATTTATTATATATTTACTAATATGATTTCTTTCAAGATTGATTAATATTTTAAGGGCTTTCCAATTATTTGTTCTGAAATTTATGTTTGGAAAAGCATCAAATATCCAATTAATGATTTCGTCATTTGCTATAGTACATATTTCAATAAATGTCGTATCATTAAGCGATTCAAAATCTATATCATAATTGGTATTAACAATACTTTTAAAAGTATATAGATCATTTTCTTTACAACAATTTTGAAGATTAATAATAGTTTCCATAACTTAATTAAATTATTATAAATATTTTTAAGTATATAAAAGTAATATATATTTAAAATAAAATGTCAACCGCCATTTTACTTATTACAGGGAATCGTGAAAAATGGGAAAATATATTCAATGCTAAATTGGTTTTCAATAAACTTACAGATGAACACGTACTTAGAATATTATTTCTTCAAAAAATCAAAAAATCTAGAAACTTACAAGACAATATCAAGATATATCTAGATAATTATGACTTAGAAGATTTTGATATAGCGGATAAGTTGTATTCATTATTAAGATATAAAGCATCAGACTATAACATACAAATATTAGATATTGAAGATGGTTATAATATTGATGAAATAACGAGTTATAACAAAAAAATAGAAGAATTTCGAAAAAAATAGGAATAATTAAGAAATATAGAATAATTAAATAATATAGGTTTATTATATAAATGGATAAATATAATTATATTAAAAACCCTTTAACAAATAGAAATGTTAGAACAGACGGTAAATTAGGAAAATCAATTATAGAAAAATATGTAAAGAATATGATAGGTGGTGTACTTCACTATGACATGAGAAATAAGGTTTGGACAGGCGATATAAATGAGGAATGTCCTATATGCTTTGAAAAATTATCAGAAAGAGATGAAGAAATAAATCCAAGCGGTGATATAGTAATACTTAGAGATTGTGGACATACTTTTCATAAACGATGTATTGAAAATGCTCTTGGGAGGCAACCTGGAAGATGTCCCCTCAGATGTCAGGTCGTTACCACAGACGACCCCCTCCTTACTATAGCTAGAGTTGAACCCACAGGAACTGTTACCTCTTTAATTGAACAAACAGCACCCAGAGCTCCCCCAATTCCAGGAATAGGTGTCGCAATAGTAGAACCAGTAAGACCAGAACAAGGAGAACAAGCAGGACCAGTAGGAGAAGAACCAGCAGAAATTGATGATCTTGAACGATTACAAGCAGGTTTACTAGAATCTTATCAACAAGAAAGAGATGAAAGACAAGCTAGAGAAGAAGAAGAAAGAGTAAAAGAACAACAAGCACGTAGATTTTTAGCCAGAGTAAACCCTCAACAACGATTTAGGGGAGACGGTACTAAAAGATATTTTGGATATAGAGCAGAATTATTACATCGAGGACCAGTGTTAGAAGAAGCAAGACCAACAACAAGACCCCGTCTTGTAGTTACCCGCCGTCCAACTGTACCCACGGTAATAAGAGGAGAAAGAACACTTCAGACTCCAGAAGAGAGCGATCGGGCAACGAGAAATCTGAGAGCACTCGAACAGGCAGAACGCCAAAGAAAAAAAGCGGAAAGTGACAGAAGATTCCAGGCAATGGAAGATAGAGCGCGAATAAGAAGAGAGAGAGTTGCGGCACAGGCGAGAAGTGCGGAAGAGGCTAGATTAGCAGAAAGAAGACAATTACGAGCAGCTGCCGCAGAAAGAAGAAAAGAACAAGCTGATATAGATAGAGAAGATTGGTATACACCTGATAGTACTCCAAGAGGAGACCAATGGTATACGCCTGATAGTACTCCAAGATCAGAGGGTGGAGGCAGAAGAAAAAACAAGAAACACACTAAAAAGAGATAAATATTTTTAAAGTTATAATTTTTAAAAATATTCTAACTTACTCTATTCATTACTAATTCATAGTAAACATCACTAATGTATTTTCTAATTGTATTTTTAAGAAAGGAGTTTTCCAATAAATTTTTAAAGCTATTACTAATTTCAATATTTTTGACTATTTCTTTTTTAATTAGTATAGCGTTCAGATTACTAAATATTTTTTTGAGTTCTTCTTTACATCTATTATTAGACAAAGGTATTCCTTTGGTATCAAAATCATTATATATATCACTTAGTTTGTTTTTATCTGTATAACGATATTTATTAAATGAAAAAAGTTTTAAGTCATACTCATTAATATTATGAAAATTATCAATTGATATGGCAAGTTGATACAGTTTATATTTATAAGTAAAAAAAAACCATGTACTTGATAAAGAATCTGAATGCGGGTGACATAAATCATACCCACGTAAATTATTCATTTTAAATATTCATAACAAAATTTTGATTTAAATTTTTATTTTAATTTTACGAAAAATAATTATGGAAAAAAGTGAAGATGATGAAATCGCAATAATGTGTAATTCTATTACGACGCTTATTTCGAAAATAGTTAAAAATACAGAATCATATGAAACTGTTATCACTATGTTTAAAGATATTTTAGGAATGCTTTATTATAGAAATCACCAAGCTGTATCTGGTCTAGTTCATAATATTGCTAATCATGAATCTGCGTTAGAGGATATTTTTCTTAAGTATGGTTTTAAAAAACTAGAAAAGCGCCTCAAAAAAACTGAAAAAGATGAAATGATATTATCAAATGATAAAAACAATTTTATGGAGAATATGACATTTATTGCCCAGCCATGTGGTAGTCATAATAATCCTGATTTTTTGCTAAAGCCTTGTAAGGGCGTGATACTTCCTATTGAAGCTAAATCATGTAATGGTAATACACCATTATATAATTCAGGAGGTATACATGGAGATTACATCTATGTATTTTGTTCTAAGTCTGAAAACAAAACAACCATATACACAGGTGGTGATATAATTACAAAAGAACAAAATAAATTGATAGACCAATATAAGGAGAGTATAAAAATTAGGGATGAGGAATTTAATAAAAAATTGTTAGATTTAGATTATAATAAGAGAGGTGTGTATTTTTATACAAGACCTATGATTGGTCAAAGGGGTAATAATACAGATTATTTTAAACATAATGATAGAACCATTTCGGAAGAAAATGTATTTGCTTTTATTAAAAACAAATATTTAAATGTAGATGGGTAATATAGTTTCTAACTCTTTTGTGTTTATAGCATTATTTCCAAAATAAATTTTTACAAATTCTTTTGTTTTTTCATTATTGAAACTATTGATAATTGTTTTATATTTTTCTATTAATACATTTTTATCTATATCCTCATTACTTTTAATACATATAAGGTGATTTTCGATAATAAAGGGGTTTTCTGTATCTAATAAACAATAACTAAATGTATATTCACCCTTACCATAACCTCTATTTACAACAAGTAATGGTTTTAAAATAGGTTTTTTATTAAGTTTATCAAGGTCTATAAAGTTTTTTTTATCTTCATCTTTATATTTTTTAGGATTAAGTTTATTTTCTACTATATCACTATTATATATTAATCTTGTTTTAGTACTATCATTAGTTAGATAGTTTTTAACTTGGTTCCATACAACACTTCCCACAGATACATTAAATCCTAAGTCAGATATGGTTGTTGTATTATGATATAGATTTTTTATTTTTTTTATGTTTTCTTGTGAATTGAATATTATAAAGTCGTTTTTAACGAATACGAAGTCTTCATTTTTAGGATTTAATTTCTGTAATGTTATTGAACATGTTTCTTGTCCAGTTTCTATATAACTGGTTTCATTATATATTTTTATTTTGAGAATTCTAAAATTGTTATGTATATAGTATCTTAGTTTATTATAATAATAACAATTTAGAAAATTATTTGGAAGAACAAATGATAATATACCTTTATTTTTAAGCATACTGAGTGATTTAACTATAAAAGGTACATATATATTCGGGCGTCCTTCATAAAATTGGTTATAATATTTATCTATTTCATTTTTTTTCATTACATAATAGGGAGGATTTCCTATAATAAGGTCATACTTTTTCTCAGTATTAAATTGTAGAAAGTCTTTATTAGTTATTTCAACATGATTGTTGTATTTAAGATTTTGAATTTTAAGAAAGATAGAATAATTTAATTCTATCGCATCTATGTTTATATTTTTAAGTATTTTATCTATATAATTAACAAATTGGCATGAACCACATGAAGGTTCTAATACATTTTTGATTTTTAATTTATTAAGTTTAGAGTATACTTGTATAAAGTCTAATATATTTTTAATGATTGAATGAGGGGTAAAATATATTCCATTACTTTTTTTTGTAGCCTTATCTAAATTTTTTGTAATAGATACTGACAGTGGAGTAAATTCGTCATTCATACAGTATTATTGTATTTTAACATGTTATTTTTAAGTCAAATTTATATATTTATTTAATATGGAATATTTTCAGTTGAATCTATATAATCTATTTCTTCTACGGTAGAAACTCTTCCTAATATTTGGTTTCTCTTAGGAAATCTTCCAAATTTTTCGATTACTTTTTTATGACCGATTTGGTGTTTAAGTGCTACTTTTAATAATTCGCGTTCTTTTATATCATTCGTATTTTTTACTATATTTTTAAGAATAGATACTCCTAGATTTTGGCATTCTAGGTTTTCACAATGTTGATAAGGCATTAATACAAACATTTTCTCAACTGCGTCATATTTATCTAAATAATGATCTAATGCCATTTCCATAAACAACAATACTTTTTTATCATTTTTATAGGCACTTCTGGTTCCTCTATAGATATGTCTTGAAAACTGATCTAATAATATTATATATGCTAAAAAGCCATCTTTAGACTGAAGCCAGTGTAGAAGATTTCCCTTTTCTGCCTCTTTGAGTATAGGGTAAAAATTAGTACGTATTTCCTCATCATATTTATGGGAATCAATAAACCATTTTTCATAATTATTTTTATCTTTAAAAAAATAGTCTAATATATTTTTAATATAAAGGCTATCATCTAAATTCATTTAGATAAAATAAATATTTTATTTGAGAAAAAATAATTAAATATTTATTTAAATAAAAATAAATTATTGAATAATCTAAATATCAATAATAATATTCTATTATATTTTGATATTCTATTACTTAAAAATAAAGGGTTATCTATTTACTAAATATGATTAATATTAATAATACAGATATTGAGGTTTATAAAACCTCTGATTTTTTAAAATTAGATATAGAAAAACCAGAAATACAAAGAATATTAGAACATAATAAAGTACGTGATATAATAGATTATCAATTAAATTTTAATAAGAAATATGGGCGTTTTAACTTTAATGTTTCTGGATTAATCAATTTACACAAATTAGATAAAAAATTATTTTTAGTTGATGGGCAACATCGTTTTAAAGCATTAGAAAAACTTTATAATAATTATAGTCATGATGTATCTTTTTTTGTTGAAATAGTTAGGGTAGATTCTTTAGAAGAGTTAAAAGAAAACTATTCTATGATTAATAAAAATACACCTTTACCTGAATTTTCATATTTTAGTTTAGAGGATAAGGGTATTGTAGAAGAAGGCGTATGTAAATTTCAAGAAAATTATGAACAAGTATGGTCTAAAGGAAATAATCGTTCAAGAAGACCTTATATTAATTTTAATTTTTTTCAGGAAGCATTAGCATATGTAGTAGAAAATACAAATATAGATACAAGTAAAGAACTTATTAAAGTAATTGAAGATTACAATAATAAATTATCTGGTTGGGATAACACATGTTTTCCTAAAACAAATGCTCCTATGTATAATAAGGCAAAAGAATTTAAATTTTTTTTAGGTTTATATCCTACAATAGATGAAGATTATAGATATGAATGGGCAAGAAAAATTGTAGAACAATTGACAGGAAAAGCAATTAAAAAGAAAAGTTATAAAAAGAAAAAAATACCAAAAAAAATTAAAATTGATTGTTGGAAAAAATATATTGGATCTAAGGTAGGAGAAACTTTGTGTATTTGTTGTAAAAACTCAAATATAAATCAAAATGATTTTGTAGCAGGACATATTATATCTGAAAAAAATGGAGGTAAGATCACAGTTGAAAATATATTACCAATATGTAATCAATGTAATTTATCAATGAGTTCTATGAATATGGATGAGTTTATATTACAATATTATCCTAAAAATTATGATAAATTTTCGAACAGAGATTATAAAGAAGAAGATAAAGACAGAATAGGAACACATATTAATAAGTTCCTTAAAATAAATGTTTTTTAGACAATTCATATCCAAGAAATACAAATGAGTGTAGTGTAAATGCTCTCATTAAACTCCATTGGATTCCTTTGTATATTCTACCCTCTTTTATTAAAGATTTAGAGGTTTCGATAAAATCGGTATTATTTTGTTGCATATTTGTTTTGATTGTATCAAAAGGATATATAACAAGCCATGAGGCAACACCGCTTAAACCACCGTTTGCTAATGTCTTAAAAGTATTTTCATAATTACTTGTAAGACTATTCAAATAGTTATATGTTGTAAAATATATAGCATATCCAGGAACTTCGCGAAAGAAACAAGCACTAAGTCCTTTGTAAAGTGTTTTAGTACCATTTACTGGACCTTTTGAAATAATATCTTTAGTAATACTTGAATAAGTTAGTTTAGGATTATTTTGTTTTAAGATTTTATATTTTTCAACTGGTGTAACAACAAGACTGGCAAATAACCCAGCATTCAATCCAGAAATGAAATCATTGTTAATATATTTATTAGTTTGATTATAGACCCCGAATACAACTGCTTTTTCTAACCCTATTCCTAACATAGGTGAAATTACCCCACTATATAAACTTTTATTAGTTTTAACACCACTTTGAAGTCTAATTCTTAATGTATCAATAGGGTATGATGTTAATGTACCCCATAATCCACCAATACATCCAGAAAGATAATCTTGCATAATTATATTATTATATTTAAATTTATTAATTTTATTTCCTTTTATCAAATTTATGTTAAATAAAATAAATTTATGTTCAAAATCCTTAAAGTTAATTTATTTAGGTGATGGTTTAGATTTAAGAGCATTATATTTTAGTCGCATCCTATATTCATACTAAGTCTATTTTTATATTTCAATTTATCAACTAACCATCTATTTTCAACAATATCTAAATTTTTATTTTTAATACCTTCTCTTATTTCTTTCATCATCCTATTCATAAAGTATAAATTATGAATAGAAATATATGTTCCAGCAGTAGTATCACCCAATTTTAACAAATAATGTAAATATGCTCTTGTATATCCACCCTTACATGTTTCACAATTACAAGTTGTATCAATAGGTTGAACATCATCTTTATAAATACCTTTATTTAAGTCTATATTTTCACGAGGTTTTAACTTAGGATTAGAGTTCCAATAATCAGCTTTTACAAGTGCTCCTCCATGACGAGCAAGTCGTGTTGGATGAACACAATCAAATGTGTCTATTCCTTGACGAACTCCATGGAATATATCTGCTAATCCTCCTATACCAAGAAGGTGAACGGGTTTATCTTTACGTATTAATTCCATAGTTAATTCAATTGTTTTATACATGGTTTGTTTGTCTGAACCAAGAGAACCACCAACAGCAATACCAAAATATTCCTTTTGATTATTGTTGAATTCTACACTTTTTTCACGCAAATCTGGATAAATACCACCTTGAATTATTCCATAGAGTGCTTGATTATTAATATTTAGTCTTATGAATTCTTCAATTGAACGTGTTGCCCACCGATGACTTCTTTCCATAGATTTTTCTGTATATTCTTTAGTAACATTAAAAGGAGTACATTCATCAAAGACAAGGATTAAATCAGCACCTAAATTATTTTGTATTTGTATAGACCGTTCAGGAGTTAAATTTTTATAACTTTGATCCCAATAACTTTTAAATTTAGCACCTTTTTCATTAATATTAACAAGAGTGGGTTCCCATCGTTTTTTCTTACCCTTTATTTCTTGTGAAACAGAACCATGACCCATGGCAAATACTTGATATCCTCCGGAATCTGTAAGCATAGGTTTATTCCAACCAGTCATTTTTTGAAGTCCTCCCATTTTCTTTATTTGTTCGGAACCAGGGAAGGTTTCCAGATGATAAGTGTTACTCAAAAATATTTGACATCCAGTATCAGTTAATTGTTTAGCGGTAATACCCTTCATAACTGCTTTAGTTCCACAAGATATAAAATTAGGAGTATCTATATCACCATGTGGAGTAGTTATTTTTCCTACCCTGGCTTTATCATCTTTATAGCTAATTTCAAAATTAAATATAGACATTCTATACTAATATGTTACTCATTTTTATTTATATTTTTTTATCAAATTTTAATTTTTAATACCAGTTTAATCTATATAAATCATGTAAAAATTAAACATAATTTGTACAAGATTTAGAATTTACTTGGTCCAAACTTGACCATTCCAGTTAACGGTGACACCAGTAGTGGGATGGAATACCATAGGATGAAACATAGCTCCCTTTTCTGTGAAACCACGGCTAGAACATGTCTGACCTAATAAAGCACCGAATTTTTTTGCCATACGGTTAGAATCAAATGAGGCGGCAGTAGTTGTACTTGGTAAACCGGTAATAGTTTCGTTGGCACAGGCATTAGGATACGAAGGATTTACGGCAGAGAAATTTAACATCTATAATTATATATACAAAAAAATCTTTATATAATTACAAATTAGAATATTTGATAAATACTTTTTTATATCATTATTTGGAAAATAAAATTTGATATTTATTTTATAAATTTTTTAAGTATAAAATGAGTTTTAAAGTCGTGTATTCAAAACCTAAACGTCTTCTTAATATCTTTGAAGCTGTAAATAGTGTTTTAGATCAAGGAAATATTGCTATAACACAGGAATTTTTAGAAATTTCTGGAATGGATGATGGTCATATAGCATTTGTGTATTTAATGTTAGATAAAGATGAATTTGACGAATATAAATTAGAAGGTAAAGATTTATGTATAGGTGTTGATATAAAGCATTTTATAAAACTATTAAAAGTATCAAATGAAAATGATAAGGTTACTATTGAATATGAGACAAAACACGAAGACCTTTTAAATTTATATTTAGAAGGAAATGGTTTAAATAAACGATTTAGTATGAATTTATTAGATATTTCTAACGATACACTTTCTATTCCTGATATGGATTATGATTTAGAATTGACGATTAATCCCAAACTATATCAAAATGTAATGGATTCTATAAGTGTAATAGGCGCTGACCAGATTGAATTTAACGTAGATGGTAATATAAGATTAAAAGGTAGAGGAGACATGTCATCAATTGATTTAGAGTTTGATAAAGAATATAAAGGCGAAAAAAAATTCAAAATAGTAAAAAATTCGGATGAAAAAAAGATAATCAAGGTACCACCTCTATATAAAGTTAATGCAAGTAAGGGTAAATTTAACTTATCATTTGGCACAACATATTTAAAAATGATCACAAAGGCAAATAATTTAGTAAATGAGATAAACATTAATCTAACAAATAATCAACCTATAAGATTTGACTTTATGATTAATGAAGATAATGGAAGTATAATAAATTATTACATAGCGCCTAAAATATCTGATTAAAGAATAATTTAAAAATTATTTTATTTTTTAATTATAATGGAATATTTTGAAAGTCATAGTATACCTATAAATAAAAAGGGCTATGTTGATACACAATTAAACTATGATGATAATGCTACAAATATTAAATACTTAAGTAAACAAAGATTAGAATCGTTAGATCATATGTTAATAAATAGACAACAAGAAATAGAACAGGCAATAAGAATAAAAGAGGATATAAATAATGATATTATAAAACGATTAGAGAGAATACTATCAAAGAGATTTGATTTACGCAAGGATGAATATATAATGCTTATAGATAAATATGGATTAAAAAAAGATAATATTTCAAGAAAAAATATAATAGATATGGTGTATGATTTAAAGATGAAATTCAAATATGTGAATGAAACTAAAAAAAAAATGGAAGACAAAATGTCTAAAATCTCTCAACAACAGTTTCAAGAGAAAAATAGAAATACGAATATGATGATTGAACCTCCTATAGCATCTAGAAAAAATGATATAATGAGTATATTAACGGAAAATGACAATAAAGATGAGCAAAGAAACCTGGAGGATGAACTTCAAAAATTAATAAAAGAAAGACGAGACTATGGTTCTGGAATCAATATGAATAATTTTGAACCTCCTATAAATAACCAAACTTCTACTAATAATGAAACATCTTTTGTTTACGAAAAAAAATCGATGAATAATGTAATACCTAAGAATATTGAAAATCCTATTAATTATGAATCATCATCTGTCAATAATATTGAAAATAAAGATGTTAGTGATCATATAGTAAATAACATAAATGATAAGGATATTAATAAAAAATTCAATATAGATATACAATCAAAAGAGAATATAGGATTATTATTACAAGAAACAATTAAAGATATAATAAAAGAAAATCTTAATAATCATACTGATATGATACGAAATACTAACGAAATGGATAAAGAAAAACATATCATAGAAGAACAAAAAATAGAAGAAACAGAAGATATAAACTTAATAATAAATATAATAGATTTTAATAATAATGAGTTATCTGCCAAAATCAAGTATAGTGAAAATAATAGTATATCAAATATAAAAAAGATAGAATTGATGAATTGTTTTATAAATGAAAATTTTTATGAAAATAATTTTAGTGATTATCCATATTTAATACTTAAAATAAAAGAGTTTAGTGATGTATTACACATTAATAATTCAGATATAGGTGGATTTAGTTATCTAATATTCAATAAAAATGGAAATTTTTATAATTATAATAATGATAATACATTTGGTTTTTTTTATCCAGAAAAAGATTTTAATCTAGATACCTTAACAGTTGAAATATATACTCCCTCTGGTAAAAAACTGGATATTTTCAACATCGAAGAAAATGATAATTTTAATATAACATTGAAAATAAAGAGATTTAAGAAAACTGTATAAATATTAATCATTTGAAAGACTTTGTCTAAGATTATCTAGGACAGGATGTTCATCTGCATTTGAATCGTATGAAAATACGCTAAATAGATACAAAAATGCTGGAAGTATGATAAATATAATATTAATTATTAGACCCCAACATATATTATTTGATTTATATAGGAAAATATTACCTATTGCTCCTGCTAAATAAAAGCAAGCAGTTATAAAATATCCGATTCTATTATTAATTTTATCATGTATATTACTACACATTTGTATTTTATTTTTGAGTAATTTGGGTAATTCGTGAATAGCCATAAGTATTATAAAAGCAATATTAAATCCAACAGGTTCTAAACAAACATGAGATATTATCTGGTAAAAATTAACAATAAATAGAAGTAAAATACTTACAAATGTAATACGTGTGGTGTATAGGTGTTTATATAACATGAATATAATCTTTGATATTAAAAATAAAATTAATATCAAAATTATAATTTAAGATTAACAAGTTTTTTGAATTGTTCTTCGCTTAGTTCATTATCTTTTAAATCAGAAATACTATTTTTTTCAAGATAATATACTTTGTTTTTCTTTTTTAATCTTTTCTTTTTACATGAATATAGTTTCCTAATTTCATTATAAATTTCACCTATTATCTTATTTATTAGATTATAAGCTTTATGAATAGGTTCTACGTTATCACATCCACCGGCAATAATAACTGAACCACTTTGAAATATAGCTATTGAAAGTCTTTTACAATCGCCTCCTTTTGATTCTTTTCCATTACAAGTCTTTTTACAATTACATTTACCTTCATATTCTGTATTAGTATTATCTTTATTATAAAAGTATTCTACTCTTACTCCTGGATAACCATCTGACTCATATATAGCACTAAGTCCATATCTGTTAGTAATAATTTCATATAACACATCTCTATTAATATTTAGTCCTAATTCATAGCATGTATTGATCATAACTGTATTATACTTTTTCATAGTAACGTGTTTTTTATCGAAAACAATTTTATTATTAGTTTTTTCATCATTTGGTATAGATTTTATAAGATTCATAATAATATTTATTGTTTCGATACCTAAATCCGGATGTGGAATACCTGTAAGTTGTAGTTTACCATTTCCAAATAATTTAACATTAGCACATTTTGTATTTGTTAAAACTATATTAAGTGTAGCACAATTAAAGAAATCTCGTTGTTCTTTTTTAAAATATCCTTTTACTGGTAAATCACCAGTTTTACATCCTATTACTTTATTAATTACATGTTCATTAAAAATGGTTTCATTATTACCTGAATGTTTGATAACATTAGTTGGAGGAATAAATTTTTCATATAGAAATTTATAATCTACCTCACAATTAAGATAGGCAATCCCTGTAGTGGTAACAAATTTCAGTTCTGATGGGGAAAACACAAATTTAGTTTCATTTTGTTTTGTATATTCAATTATTTTGTTTAAATTTTCTTCACATATTATGCTATCAAGAGCCTTTATATCTCCTTTTTTAATATTATCGAATATATAACCACAAAAAAGCTCCATACTATGTTGTTCAATAAAATTGAAATTAATAACATCCACCCATTTTTCACTTAACTTCTTACTCTTTATAGAATTACTGACCCAAGACTTATAATCTTCATTATCAAAATATTTTACTATTTTATTAATCTTTTCTTCACTAAAATCACTTACTAATTCATTATAATATGGATTATCTGTGATTATACTTAAATATTTATTTATTTGATTTTGATAATTACTCCAGTGATTTGTTACGGATGTCATATTCTTTAATATGTTTATTTCTTTAAGTATTAAAAATCAAATTTATAATATATTTTTAAGAAAAGTATGTTTAATTAGTGGTCATCACATAAATCAAGAGTAAATCTAAATACTACTGGGTCAGGATAATTAGTAACAGGTTTTATAAAATTATCTCGTATATATTCTTTAATTTTCATACTATTTTTTGGTAAAAATTTTTTATATTCTTCATATTCAAAGTAGAGATTAAGAGGTTTGTCTTTAATATGTTCATAATATAGTTCTACATATCTATACAAATCCATAATTGTTGCGTTTTCCAATAAAGGTACAAGAAATTGATATCCACATTTTTTTTGAATTATGACTAAAAATTTAGAGGAATAGAATTCATTTTTTAGTTCCTGTAGATTTATATTGCTCATTTAAAATTTAATATAATAATAAATTTTAGATTAAGATCAAATTAATTTAATAAATTCGGACTACATATCTGTATGCTGTATGTGTTTTTGTTCCAGCAGAGGGTCTTTCTACTCTAATAACATCCCCTTCTTTATAGTTATAGTATCGACATACGGCGTCTAATTTAGAGATAAGAGGTAAATCTTCGTAATTTTGTATCATAAGTTTATTTTTAAGTTGTTTTTTTTCGACATGTGTTAATCTTGTGTGTTTAGGTACATATACATTTTCAACAATATTAATAAGTAATTTTTTATATTCAAATATAGTTAAATTAGGATAATCATACTCTATATCATATAATTCTTTATCGAATTCATCTAATATAACTATAATAACCTCGTCTTTTGAATTATTCATTCTATAGGCATCATGTATAATTTCAGTTATATTTGCCAATTTTTTAATTTTTTCTGCTATACTTTTAGCTTTGATATCCGATAGAAATTTAACAAATACTTTTTTTTCTGTACCTTCAATAAATATATCTAGGGCACTTTTATCTAATCTAAATTTCTCAATTTTATCAATTATATATTTTTTAGGTAATCGTTTATTAATAAATTCTATATTATGACCTCTATTATGTAATAAAGTATAAATATTATTTAATACGCGCATAATAATATCAGTATCCATTTATATTATAATAAGATTATTATATTATAAATTAAGCTTAACATATTAACTTATTATCGCTATACATAGTTTTTAATACAGCATAAAGGGATGTCAGACCTCCTAATAATACAAATATATGAAATAACTGATGACTACTTCCTATTATATCAAATTTACCTGACCAATATGATTCTGGGAATCTTGTAATATATAAAATTATTCCTATAATATACATTAAAGCTGAAATTGAAAAAATTTCTAACTCAGTAAAAAATTGTTTATCATTTATCTCTTTGTAAGTACTTCTATGAATAACAGGAACCAGTATTGAACACGCATATAATAAAAAAACGGTAGGTCTTATAAATCGATATTTATATATCATAAAAATTTTCATCTTTGAAATAGGTAATACAATAAATGATAAAGAAAGAATAATGATATAATAAATAATCTGAATATTTCTTTGACAATAAAAGGCATAGTAGACAAATGTAGAAAATGTCGAGGCAATTAATACATTTATACCTAAATAATCTAAAAATTGTGTTCTTTCACAAATTTTTTCATTTTTAGGATATAGAAGATGCATAATACTACTAAATAAAAAACATATCATCATACTACTTGTAAAAAGATTAAAACAAATATCCTGGGTAATATATTTATCTATATCAAAATATTTTGTTATATTTACATAAACTGAAATCCCTAAAATACCTAAAAATCCTAATAAATGTGACCAAATATTTATAGTTTCATTATGCCATTTAAATAAACTTTTAATATAATAAGACCAATTTTTATTATCTTTTCTATAATACTTTTCTATAAATTTATTATCTTTAGACCATTCTGGTATATTTTGAAATTGAAGATATTCATCTTCTTCAAATAGTAAATAAGACATAATTATAATTTTAAAGTTTTATTTATATAATTATAATTATAATTAATACTCTTAATGTATTTCTTTTATCGATAGATATTCACATTCAAAAAGATTTTCGTATAATATATCTTTTTTTAATCCTATAATATATCCATATGAATAATTATTTTCTCTGTAATGATGAGCTTTAGATATTGAATCAAAGAGTTTTATATTTTCTATTTTATCACTTAGATTTTGAAAAAATACGTATAAAACATCATTATCTGTGTCTATTGAGCATAGTATACTATCCCCAATACCTTGATCACTTTTTCGTCTTCTATGATAAGGAATAAGATAAGCATTTTCTATAGGAATTTTTTCTTCATCACTAAAAATGCCTTTAATTCGAGTTTCATTTTTATCAGAAACTATAAAATAACTCATAAATTTAAATATATTATATAATTTATTTTAAGATAATTACTTTTAGATTAATTTAAATATTAAAATAAAAATTTTTAATAATTAAATATTTTTACATTATATATGGTTAAATATAATCCACCTAAACCATTACTTCCAGTAGTATTAAGTACAAAAAATGATTCTCTTAGTCCTAAAATAAAAGAAATACATAAGTGTAAAAATTGTCTAAAACATTTTGATCCTAAACTTAAAGAAAATTGTTATTATCATCCAGGAAAACCTATAAATTATGGTTTAAGAGTACAAAATTGCTATGATGAAATAGTATATGATTGCTGTAATGCTAAGCAAATTGGCTTTAATCCTATTCTTAAAGAAGCAAAAGGTTGTACTACAAAACAATATCATGAAGATTTATTTTTATCTAATTGAGGTTTTACTATTTCATCTACTAATATCTGTCCTACTTGAACTGATGCTTCTTTTTCTGTTATTTTATTTTCTTTTACCATACCTGCCATATTTACCATATAGGTAAGTCTTTGAAAATCATATTTAGTAGACATGGATATATTAAAAATAGATTTAAAATTATCATAAAGATATGAATATTTTGTTTCCATTGTTTTAGTAAAATTTTTAAGAGTATCTTCACCACATGCTTGAAACTCTAAAAAATCTCTATTAAGGTTTTTTGATTCATCTAATACTTTTTCCACATTTAATTTATCACTCATTTTATAGTATATAATTCAGAAATATTTAAATAGATTTAATCTAATAATTATATTATTAAATAATAAATGGTAAAAGAAAGAAAACCTTTTTACACTCCTTCCCAACCAGCTAACACTTCATCCGCAAGTCCTTCAGACCAGGCAAATAAAGATATTAAGGATCAAGTAAGAAGAAATAATGCTTTAATAAATTTTACGGAAGGGAAAATAAATAATATAGAAAACTTTTATAATGGAGAAAAAAATCTCAGTTCATATTATAATATGTCAAACGTTAATCAAAATGGTTATGGAAGAACAATAAATGTTCCTAAAGTATTACCAGCGGGTGTAGTCCCCGGTCCAAGTTATAATGGTGCTGTTACAATTGGTGAAAAATGTGTAGGTCCACATTGTGCCATACCTGTAACACCTACATCTGGAAATTTTGTAAATAAAAATCTTAGATCTACTAATGCTCCAGAACAAGCTTTAAGACATTATCCATCTACATATAGATTAGGTAATAATTCTGATATAATGCCTGGACTTGCTAAATATACAAATGATGGATTAAATAGTGGACCTTTTAACATTGATGTTCCTGATAACAGTTCTGGATTATTAGAATACATTATTAATCCAGTAACTAATAGAAAAGTTCGTGTAGATAGTGACATAGGTAAAAAAGTAATGGAAAATTATCTAAATTTCAGAAATTAGGTTTAAAATCGACTTTCTATAAAGTTAACTAATAATGTAATCGATGTTCCTGTAAAAGCACCTGCTAATATAGTTTTTAATGGATTCATATAATAAATTAAATATATATAATTTTATATTTAAATTATTTTTTAAGAGATAGTTTAAGAGTATTATTATTTGCTTTTATACATCTTACACAATTACAATTAAGAGGTATAACTTGTTTATTATTTTTTACATTTTGACTATAAAAATGTCCATTTGTATCTGGTCTTTTAAAATTCATAAAACTAAAATTATTGGGAACAAGAAGACAATTAGTATCAAATACACAATCATCTTTTAAATGATAAAACTGTTTTTCTAAATTATTATACATATTATTATAAGTATATAAATTTTAATTGGTTAAATACAAATTTTTAATCCCTTTATAATAATATGGGAGCTAAGCTTTCCTCAGAAAAATATTCTTTAGAAATAGCACATTTATGTTCATATGATGGTATTTCACCATGTTGTTCTGTAGGTGAAAATGATTTTTTACTTTCTGATAATACAGGATACTTTATATTTAAAGAAAAATTTAGTGAAAATCCTAAATGGATTCTATATCAAGGTGTTTTGAAAAATATACTTTTAAGAACACAAGAATTATATTTACTTTCTACAATACGTATGGATGATACTATGTTAGAAGAAAATTCACTTGTATATGAAAATTTTTTTAATTTATTACAATATGTTAATAATGATATTAAAAATGATATGTTTTCTATGAAAGTAATATGCTATAACAATAATAATATAAAATCTAATTATATAAATGAAGTTTTAGAATAATTAATAAATAAAATTTTTTTATTAATTATTATCTGTATTATCTGTTATTTCTTCTTCTTTTTCTTCTTCTTTTTCTGTATTTACTATAACATTTTCCTCTTCTTTATTTGAATCTCGTTCTAATTCTAAAGATTTTCGTGTATTTTCCTTATCAATATAGTTACTATTAATATGAACATTTAATCCCTTATCTCTCATGTATACACCACTAAAAGTTTTAGTTAATTTTTCTATAGGAGTTTCTATATCATTTATTTTTACACTTGGAAATGCTACATGAACAAGATTAATATCAGATTTATTATCTTCTCCCTCCTTAACATTTGAATCTTTATCAAGAGTATATTTAATATTATTTTTTTTATTTTTAAAACATACAAAACATCTACAATTTTTTCTTAAACATTTTGAAAATTTCGCACATGATGTATATAATTTACTATTCGAGTATGAATTTTTTAGATTATTGTCTTTAAAACAAACGCAACCCATTATTAATATTAATAGTTAAAATTTATTAGTCTAATTAAACTTAATTATTTTGGGATTTATAATTTAATTAAATTAATATGTAAAAAAAAGATATATATTTATTGTAATATGGATAAAGAAACTGCTTTATGGTATGGCTCAATTATTGAGTTAATATTAATTATATCTATAGGAGCATATTTTATTAGTAAAGCAACAACAAAATATTATATAGAAAGTGTAAATAACGACCCTAATAGTAAACAAAATCCTTTATACATAATTTTTGGAGATATATTTAAAAAATCAGATAAAAAAGAAGATAAAAATCCATCAAAAGGCATGCTCAATGGTGTAATGGGACAAAAAGTTAAACAAGTATTTAAAAGATTTATAGATATACTTGCTCCTGTTTTTAAAGTATTTGGAAAAATATTTAAATATTTTCAGACCGCTATAAATAGAATCCGTTCATTACTATCACCTTTTAGAAAGTTTCTATTAAGTATAGTTAACCAATTCTATATGAAAATACAAAATTTTACAATAGGTATATTATATTCTCTACATAAAATGAGAAATGCTATGAAAAGAAGTGTATCTGGTTTTAATCTACTTATACATACTTTAGAACATAGTAAAAATAGTTTAGAATCAACTGTAAATTCTCTTCCTGTTAAATTACTTGTAGGTTTTGCTGATGCTGTTAACTTTATTAGTGGTAGTCATGGAAAAATGTCGTGTTTTGAAGAAAATACAATATTAAAATTACTAAGTAATGATATTAAAATTATAAAAAATATAGAAGTTGGAGATATTCTACAAGATGGTAGTGTAGTTATAGCAAAACACGTTTTTAAGAATTACGATTTCCTATATAAATATAGAGATGTATATGTGACCGGTAATCATATTTTATTAGAGAATAATGAATGGACAACAGTAAAAGAAAGTATGATGGGTATAGAAGTTCCTTTTAAACCCGAATATATATATTGTATATCAACTTCAACATCAATAATCAATATTGATAATACAATTTTTAAAGATTTCGGCGAATCAATAAATCCACAAATTAATTATACAATCAATAGTTTAATTCTTATGCATCTTAATAGAAATATACTCAATACAGAGTTAGATATTGATAAATTCGCATCAGAAACAAAATATAATGAGAGTGGATTTTCATCAAATACACCTATAGAATATGAAGATGGAACATCAAAATCAATAAAAGACGTTAAAATTGGTGATATTCTAAGAGATAATAATATTGTATTAGGTAAAGTTGAATTATTATCAAAATATTTTACATTTTATGAAGATAGAGGTATTATTGTAAGTAATAATACAAAAACCAAAGTAGGAGGTATATGGTATAATATTGAAAAAACTGATTATAAAGTGGTAGAAAATAATGATTATAAGTTTTATAATTTGGTGACACTTAAAGAAACAATACCTGTATATTTTGCTAAAGAGTATAGAGATTATTTTGAGGTTGGTTCTAAAGAAGTTAATAATATAATTGAAAAATTAATATTAAATCTATAATTTATAAAAAATATATAGTTAAATAATAAGTAATGCTTGAACATGTTATCTTAAATTATAAACCAATAGGTAAAATATTACTTATTATAATTGTTTTTATAATTATAAATGTATATATATTTTACGGTAGAATTAAAAAACATTTAGATGAAAATTGGAAGACATATAGACAAAATCCGTTAATACTACCTATAGCGGGATTAATTAAAAGGAAAAAAGGTGAAACAATAACACAATCGACAATTAAAAACTTAGTATCGGTTTTATATAATATAGTAAAACAGTTTCTCAAGATTCTTATGATACCTGTTTATGCTATAATTAATATCTTTTTAAAATTAATGAAAATCATAGGTTTAGTTTTAAATAAAATTAGGGGACAAATAACAGTTGTAAGGAATATATTATTTAAATTATTTGAACAAATGTATATAAGACTACAAAATGGTATAGCTGCTATTACCTTTTTCTTTTTAAAATTAAGGGAAGGTTTAAAACGTAGTTTTGGTTTATTTAATCTTGTTATCTATTCAATTGAGCATTCTTACATGTTTTTTCAATCTATGATGAATGGACCTGTAGGAAGTTTTGGTAAAGTTGCGGATGTTATGGGTTTTACTCTTTCGTTATTTGCTTTAGGACCATTTGGACCAGCTGCTTGGAAAGGAGCTCTATGTTTTCATCCTGATACATTAATTAAATTAAGTGATGATTCTAAAATTAACATAAAAGATATTAAAATAGGTGATGTTTTAGAAGATGGTTGTAAAGTATTAGCGACAATTAATGCTAAAACTTCTGATAAAATTATTTATCAATCAGATAATATCCATGTTACAGGTGATCATATAGTAAAATATAAAAATAAATGGATAAGGGTTAAATATCATCCAAGTTTTACAAAAAAAGAATTTAGTCAAGATGATGTTGTATGTTTAATAACTGATACTGGAACGATAAAAATAGACAATTTTATTTTTAAAGATTATAATGATAGTAATGATAAAAAAACAAATAGAATTGTAAGAAAAATGGTAGAGAGTTATCTTAATAGAGAACAAGCTTTATTACCTTGTAAATGTGCTGATATAGTTTCAGGCTTTATAGATCACTCGAGTGTTGATAGTACAGATATTTTAGGATTAGTTAAAATAGCACCCGACACAATTAATGTATATAAATTAAATGATACTATACTTTCTGGTAATATTTTAGTTAAAGAAAATAACAAATGGATAAGAGTGTGTAATAGTATAAATGCTGTATATATAGGAAAAAATGTTAAACCATGTGTTCATTTTATAACAAATTCAGGAATAATAAAATTTAAAAATGGTGTAATAATAAGAGATTTTATGGAATGTAGAAATTGGATTCTTAATCATAATATTGATAATCTAATTGATACTAATTTAAATAAATAGAATTAATTAACTTTATTAATTATATTTTTAATATATTTATATGTATTTATATTAATAGTATACTAATGTCTATAAATTTACTATATCTTATTGTAGCTATAATCATATTTATGTTAATAAATGTGGCCATTTTTTCTACTCGTGTCCAGGAATACTTAGATAGAAATTGGAAGGATATAAGATGTTATCCTTATATAATACCTATTGCTGGATTATCTAAAAGACCTGAAGGAAGTGGCTTTTTTGGTAAAACATTTAGTAATTTTAATTTTTGTATGGCTAATTTTATAAAGGTCTTTATGAGTATTTTTTTAGAACCTTTTATGGGTAAAGGGAAAAAAAGTGGTGGAATAATTAATGGTATAACTAAAGGTGTCGCATATATTAAAAATATTATTGACGTTTTTAGAAGAATGGCTACTGTTTTAAGAGAATTATTTGCCGCCTTAGTTGAAAATACTGTAGAACGAATGAAAAATTCATTTGGTGCTATTGTATATTTTCAAGAAAAACTCAAATTGTTAATAAAAAAACAGTCTGCTATGTTTGAGATTTTAAATCAATTCGCAAGTACACTTCCATTTTTATTATACAGTTTTAGTCATGGACCTATTCCAAGATTTGCTAATTGGTTAGTTACATATGTGGGTGTTTTAATAGCGATTATAATAGTTTGCTTGCTTTGTATATTCGGAGGTCCTTTTACAAAATTATTTTTGTGTCCTGTATGTTTAGTATGTTTTACACCAGATACTCTAATAGATATTGATGACCAAACTAAAATACAAATAAAGGATATAAATATAGGTGATAATATAAAGGATAATGTGGTATTAGGTAAATTATATATTAAAAAAAGATATGCGGAATTATATAATTATAAAGGAACACTTGTTACAGGAAATCATTTGGTATTTCATGATAATATGTGGAAACGTGTACATGATACCGAATGTGAAAAAATTAATATGAATACTGATTTAAATTGTTTAATTACAAGTAATAATACAATTCATATAAATGGTACTAAATTCAGAGATTATCAGGAAACAAAGGACATAGATATCAATCTCTCCATTAATTATAAAACATCAAAAAATGTAAATAATAAAGCGGGATGTATTACAACTAGTTTTGATAAATATAATAATTATTATTGGGGTTTTAGTGAAAATACCCTTGTAAAACTAGGTGAAGAATATGTTAAAATAACTACAATTGTAAATAATCCTGATAAATTTGATGTTGAAGGTGTAGTTGAAATAGATATGGATGTAGAACTATACAACTATAAGGGAATAATAGTAAGTGGAAATACTCTTGTATATGAATCTGGTATTTGGTTGAGAGTATTTCAATCAAGATTATCTAAAAAATTATCATCTAAAAACAGAATATACAATATTATTACAGATAGTAATGAAATTATTGTGAAATCAAATAAAGAGGATATACTATTCAAAGATTTTATAGAGGATTCCTCTGAACAACTAAACAACGAAATTGATAAAATGGTTGAAAAAAGACTTAATCTATTTTATAGTTTTGATATATAAATTATTTAAAAAATATTTTTAACTAATTTAATAACAATTTATTTTTAATTTATTCCATACATAATTATCATTAGAAAACATAATACAAAATGTTTCCTCTATTGTGTTTTTAAATTCTGGTTTATCCATGATGTCTATATTTTCAATACTGGCTAGGGTTTCTATCTTACAATAATCAGTATTCATAGGATTTACTATAAAACCATATTTATTACTAATTAGATTTGCTCCTATAATATCAATTTCGGTTCTTATTTGTCTATTAACAAATTTTAGGACATAGATTGATACACCTCCTATACTAATTTCAACTGTGTTGTCAGCTATACCATTACTATACATAGGCAGACCTGAATTTCTATTATTTACTACTTTAATTGAAATATCACTGCCATTTATTACAAACTCTGATTTTTCAATATCTAATATTAACCATGACTCGCCATAACCTATATAAACTTTAGTAAAAAATGATTGATTAACTTGGTCTGTATCAAAATTATCATAAAATGGTGTTTTTTTGAATTTTTCCTCATTTTTACTCCAATTGTTCATATTTTTTTCTATTTCATTATTATCCAACACCATTTCTACATTTATGATTAAATCTTTATCATTTAATTTACCCTGTAATAATCTACAATTTCCTGTAATATTATCCATTTTGAATAATTCACCATTTAGACACTTAACATAAGGGTCACCTCCAGCAGAACCTTCATTTCCTGAACTTCCATCATCACTTCCATCTCCACCAACACCTCCCAATATCATAGGTTCTCCATTAATTGTTACACTATCTCCCTCAATAAGATATCCGCTACCATTTGTATCTAATGTTCCGTTTGTTGTACTGATACTTGATATATTCATGCTACCACCAGATTGTAAAGAAACTGTATATTGGTCATTTGCTCTCGCTATAATAAAGTTATCTCCTGTTCTTGGTTTTACTATTATGTTTTCATCATTTTCTATAGAACTATACCAACCTGTTTCACTATCAATCACTTGTGTTATATCAACTATTCCACCTGCTTTTACAACATTAATATTTGTTTTTGTGAAAATTGATGAATCTGCTATATTTATATCACTTCTTTTAGATTTAAAGCTTTTTCGTGAAGATTCAGCTATTAAAAACAAATATTTAATTAATTTATGTCTAAGTAAGGATGAAGTAACACTAAATTCATTTTTGTTTAATAACTCATTTTCACCAGGGATATTAATAGTTCCTACACTTACTATATCTTCTCCTGTAAAACCGGAATTTACTGCCGCTGTATGTTTATTTGTTGTTAAAGCTAATGTAAGGGTGTATGGTCCAAGATAAGTTACGGCATTAAGGTCAGCTTGACTCTCCTTAAAAAGGGTTATTACTGGACTACTACTACTTTTCCTAACGAACGCTTCACTTGGTATACTGGTTAATTGCGAAACAGTACCGTAACTACCAAATTTTACACTTGTAAGATTATTACAACCAAAACAAAATTTACTACCTATTGTAGTTAGACTTCCTGGTAATATAAGAGTTGTTAATGATGTAGAACTCATAAAAAAATTATTACCTATCGTCGTCACACCTTCTGGAATTGTAACACTTGTAAGGACGTTATTACTTGAAAATACACTATTTTCTATACTAGTTACGTTTTCCCACCATGATTCACTTCCTGTTATGGTAGTAGAATTATGGGTAGTTTGGTCAAATGTTTTAAGTACACCATCTTCTACGGTTCCTGCCATTATAATATATATTAAGTTTTTATTATACAATTTAATAAAAAACTAATTTTTATAACCTCTTATATAGGTTTCATAGAATGTATTAGCAAAATCAATACCAATATCAAAACCTTCTTTAATAACATCTTTGTTAACATCTGTAAAATTTACAGACATAGGACTTGCTAAAGATATAATATTAGATGTATTAATAATCTCTCTTGTTTTTATATTATTTTGGGAATTAAATCTGGATATATCAATTAAATTTGCTAAATATTGTAATATGTTATAATTTTCACCTGGAATATAGTTTATATGTTCTTGATCATACCCTACTATAACAGTTAAATCAGCATTACAATTACCTATATTCTTTATAGGATATGTTTCTAATAGACAACCGTCTGTGTATAGCACATTATCAACGGATACAGGATTTGAAATAATCCATGGAGAAGCAGAAGCAGTAACATAATTTACTATTTCTGGATTATTTCCATCTATGTATTCAGTAGAGGCGTTTTTTAAATTAACTACAGCACATGAATATTTTTCTTTCCATTCATCACTAAAATCATCCCATGTATTTTCTGAATATTTCACCAAAGTTTCTTTAATTTTATTATTAGAAAAAATCCCATTATTATAAAATCCATGAATACATGATGAAATCCGACCTATAAGATATCTATCAGACCAATTACTAAATAAATCATTTACATTATTTATACTTAGCCATACCTCTTTTAATTTATCATACTGTTTATTCATTATACCAAATCCATTAAGCGCCCCAGCGGATGTTCCATCTATACGTGCTATTTCAAATTTATCCTCATAATTTTTAAATAAATTATACATAAATCCTGCTTGAAATGCCCCTCTAAACCCTCCTCCTGGTAATATAAAATGTATTTTAGGTTTTATTGTAGTCATTAATATTTATACCGATAAATTTTTAATATTATTTATTTTTCTATATTTCTAATAAAGAATATACTCTAATATATTAATATGCCTGATCAACAAATACAGGTAAATCTTGAAGATGACTTTGTTAATGACCTAATTGAAAAATATGTAAAAAAAATGGAATCATTAGAAAATTTTAAAGATAAATTATCACTTATAACATCTAGTATAGATAAATTAATTGAAAATGATAATAGTGATATAAAGTTATGTAATGAAATAAAAAAAGTTCGTGAAGAAACATATTCATATAGTCAAAAAAATCTAGAATTAATGAGAAAAAATCAGTCTCTGCGGGAATATTTAGAGTTAAAGAAACAAAAGGATGATATAGAATTAGATATATATGAAAATGAAATGCGTCGCCAATTAAGAATAAACATGATTGAAACCAAATATTTAGTACCACAATCAAGACAAGAGTGTAATAGTGTTTCTCAGCCTATAAATAATATTCCTATACATCCAATAGCTACAAAAACTAATACAAATATTGTGGCTCCACCTCCACCTCCTCCACCAATGAATACACCTGCTCCGCCTCCGCCACCTCCTCCTCCTCGCCCTCCTCCTCCTCCTCCTCCTCGCCCTCCTCCTCCTCCTCGGCCTCCTCCTCCTCGGCCTCCTCCTCCTCGGCCTCCTCCTCCTCGGCCTCCTCCTCCTCGGCCTCCTCCTGCT
>Ga0208624_1000062_pt1 | contig 59841 bp, 61 predicted proteins | sample Knorr_S23_td_DCM_FD_185607 | JGI IMG/M metagenome (GOLD analysis project Ga0208624, IMG submission 185607) | Marine microbial communities from Southern Atlantic Ocean transect - Knorr_S23_td_DCM_ad_71m_LV_A (SPAdes) (version 2) | ecosystem: Environmental > Aquatic > Marine > Oceanic | place... | reverse complement strand
TACGCCTACACGCAGCTTTGTTTAACGGCCAAGGCTAGGGAAAGGATACGGGGTTCTCTGAGTTAAGAAGTGTAAAGTTTTCCGACAAATGTCGGGATATTTTACAGTTTTCCCAACATTAATATTTATTAGCGATTATTAATTAAAATTTAAAGTGCTGATAGCTAGCTACTAACAGAAAGTGAATGAAGGCATTGGCCTGTATGGCACATTAATTGCACGCGCGTACGACTATGAAATTGGACGAAAACGTGGAGACCGAAATAAACGATAAGAAGGCTGCGAGTCTACGCTCATCAAGGATGGCTAGGTACTCTGCCGCTGCGGCTGGGGTGGCCGCGGTAAGTACATTAGATATCGATGCCGCCATGATCAAGGTAATCGTATCGGATGCCCAAGAGAAAACCGACTACACCCTAGACCTTAGTGGGATATATTCAGGTGCTAATGCGACATTCAAAATGATCGGTGCCGAATTTCGTGTTACTAATGGGACTCATACTTCGTTCGCTAATTATGTATCTAAATTGACAGAATTTAGCGCTGGCCAAAGCATCGGCGTCGGCACGGGGTATTATGACGTGGGTTCGGCATTTTTACGGGATCTTGGTTTCGAGGGGAGTAATTTTTACGGATTCCGGGTTAACGAAGGAGGGCCATACACATATGGCTGGTTAAAGGTGTCAGCGGAGGCAGGAAACACTTTCACTGTAAGCAGCTATGGCTATAACTCTACTCTGAACTCAGCAGCCCTTGCTGGGCAAGGAAGTGTTGCTGGTGTGCCAGATAGTGGACCAGGCTTCGTCGGCCTTGCTCTTCTTGGGGCAGGAGCAGCTGGTGTTAGACTGCTTAGAAAGCTAAGATCCAAAATTTAGAAAGGGGTCTTGGTACACATTCTCATAGCTCTCGGCTCAGTGTTAAACTGGGGCGAAGTGCTAGGGTTTTTTAGCCAGACTGTAGGTTATGCAGCAGCCGTTTATTTCGATTCAGGAAGTTGGCGAGCAGCAGGCAAATCTCGTTGCTCTGATACTTGAATTTCCGCTGAGAAAGTATGGTAAGCCAGCGGCAATGCTTCTGGCGGTAGATAACTTTACTAAACGGGCCGTTGGTGCTGCAGCTCTCTGGCAACTTCCTCAAGAAGCACGTATCTGGGTCCGTGTGGTTACTGGTTACCAACGTAAAGGCATAGGTAGTGCACTGCTCTCCAAAGTCGAAAGTTTAGCAAAACAGATGCATAATTCGACTCTTGTGCCGGCCATGGTTTTTGATGATGCACGCCAGGCTTTTCTGATAAATCAGGGATTCAATGCTGTTCAGTTATTGACTAAATACCGTCTAGCTTTTCAGAACGCAAAAAAACGGGTCTTCCCCGTTTACTATAAGGTCCGGAAGAGAGGAATGATACCTCTGAACGCTGAAATTATCGATTTCAAAAAAGCCAATGAGCTCGGGCTGGCTAAAGACGTTGCTAAAGTACTTTCCACAAACTTGGAGGGCCGATTCGAAAATGTTCTAGATCGTATTAAGGGGAAAGAGGAAGGTTTCGATTTAGCAGCTTCGTTTGCTGTAGTAGTCGGTGGCAAACCTATCGCCGTAGCAACTTCGCGTTATCGTGATGAGTCGAAGGATTGGAATTTTCCATCTATTGTTGTGAATGCCGATAGACGCGGCGGCTGGGCTAACGTCTGGCTTCGTTATCATTGGTGCAATTTTGTTGAACAAAATAATATAACCGCCGATTTGACCTTCGCAGTACGTGAAACATACAAAGACACTTTGAAATTCGCTGCTCGCACTAACGCTGTAGTTGAAGGCGGAGTCTACGCCTATTCGAAACAAATAGGATAAAAAGCATAAGAAGACAGTTGAGCCCAGGAGAAGCAAGTGGGAAGTAGTTTTTGTTGGAGAAAGACGGAGCCTTGAGCAAAAAAGGATTTTGGAAACCGGTTGATGATCAGTACCAGAACTACTGCATAATCACAAAATTACGCTGCGCGAACTCTACCCAAATCTTACCAACCCCTAGCGGAACCCTTCAGGAATTATGACGAACTTGAGCGAGCATGGTACACACAATGTGTACCGTTTGGCCGACGTCTACTTATCTTCCACCTCCTAGGGTCACATCTAACAATTGCTTATAAGATAGTGGGGAGTGTGGTGTTCGAAACCACTAATTAGCTGGAGAACAGACGTTCGCGTAGGTATTGGTGTGCATTTGTTGTCTTTTGACTGTATTGTCATCCATGAACTATGACAGAAAAATGTTGGGACCAATCCAACTGGGAGATGGGTTGTTTGGTTAGACTATCTTTGTGTTAATGCGAATCAGTTACCCCTCCCCATTAAAATCTCTCCGCAAATGTTTTCTGAAGATCACAGCCTACCGTAGCCTTTGCCGTGCAGCAGGTTGAGCGACTATCCCAGATCATAGGAAAGATGCTCTCAAGCCCTCGACCCATAGCTTGTTGTAGTATTAGGTTGAGAATTACACATCCTGGAGAAGGAGAAGCTGGCATGCAACTTCTGAGGAAGCTGAGGCCCAAGAACAAGTCCAAGCGAGTCTTCCAGTTTAGCTAATGGGGCCTGAGGCTCATTCAGGTCTCCAATTTTATGTCAAGTATCCAAAATATTGAGAATTACCAAGCAGACATTGATGATATCTTATTAGCTGTTTGTCTCCTAAGGTTGGGTTCGACTGCATTGGCCATTGCTTCCGTATCGAGTTCTCCTCCGATAAAGTTGGCGATTTCGGATGCTTTGCTCTTTGGATTTTGGATTACGTCGTTATAATCAACATAAATGACATCGATATCGGAGCGACGAGCAAGAGTTCTCTCAGCAATTGCAACGTGAGCGTCTAGAACACTCATCATCTTAGCCGGCCGTAAATTACCACCCTTGCGTCCCATTCGGTCCAGCATAGCTTTCTGGCTTCCGATTACCTCTTTCATATTTCTATCCATGAAGATCACCTTGTAGCTTTCTCCTTCAGGAAGTACGGGTAGATGTTCGCATATAATTTTAACCGCACTCCCTCTGACTAGTGGTATCCAAGAGGAGTCGCTTTCGATAAGCCTACTGCTTCTATGTTCAAAATACCCCTTTGGATTGTCTGCATCTGAACTCCTTATTGAGTCGGTAAATACCTTCATTCCCCCAGCTTGAAGCATTTGCATAAGCATTGAAGTACCGGATCTGGGCAGACCGCTAACGATCGTCACGGAAGCGTGATTGCCGCTATCTGAATCATGATATTTGTGATTTATTAGCTTGGATCGGCGCCTTTTCCTTTCGGCAGCTATCTCGTTAGCCACAGTAGCCAAGTCCTGTTTCAATAAAATGCCTGCGCTTTTAGGTTGCTGCTTAAGTTGATCTAGCCTGATTCGCTCTTTTGGAGCCTCTGGATCGTTCAGGCGTAACAGCACATCGAGATATAAGTCTCTTGCCTCAATGAGGCCGGGCTCCAGCATTATCGCTGTTTCCAGCGCCGTCTTGGCAGCGGCAAAATCGCCGTCTCCAAAGAGGGCTTTGCCGAGGCAAAGGTGGGCAAAAGGAGAATCGAATTTGAGTTCTGTTGCAGTAAGAGCTAGATCGACTGCCTTGGCCCATTCTTTTCGCTCAATCGCAGCTTTGCATAGGCCGCAATTCGCTTCAACGTTTTGGGGGTCTGCCTCAAGAGCTTTCTTATAATATTTATCAGCTTTGTCCAGTTCACCAAGCTGTGTAGAATAAAAACCGACGGAGGCGTATAGCTCTGGTAAATGGCGACCTGAAGAATGCGATTCCATCAAATCCAGAACTTTTCTTGCCTGGTCATCCTCACCCTCATTGATAAATTGCTCGATTTCCAGAAAAGCTAGTTCTCCCCGCATCGGGTTGAGAAGTGATTCCGCTTTCTTCATACGGTAGATGAAGCTTTGCGGTGCACTTTTCTCTGTTCTGCCATCGTTTTGGCTATCCTTCTGGCTTGTATTTTGGAAATCGTTGTAACCTTCGTCTTGAGCCTCTTTTCTGAGTGATTCAATTTCTCTGCCAGCCCATGCCTGTGCCCGTTTGATATTCTTTTTAAAACGATCGAGAGCAATCCGCCTGTCCACCCATTGTCCCAGTCTCGCCAGACAATGGAGATATTTCAGTCCGTATCTGTGCTCACGTGGGTGATCATACCAAATCGGCTCCAGAATTTCACACGCGTCCTGATAGCAGGCAGAGTCCATCAGAGATTGGGCTAAGTTGTAGCTTAGTTCAGCACCTGTTCGCCTGACCTCAAGGTCCAAATCCTCATCCGGGTTTTCGATATAGCCAAGGTCAACGAGTTGCTTTATCGCTTCGGTATCAGTTTGAGCATCGATAAGGTCACTTGGTTTGTGCTGCCCATCCTCAAACGGTCCGCTGACACGATCCCAGGATGGAAGAGTATCAGGTACGCACGGTTCAGCGAAAATGTTAACCAGCGGCTTACCATCCATATCTTCGCCGATAGGCAATCCAAAACAGGAGAGAATAGTTGGGGCAATGTCGAGAACGCTCGTGCCAACTATCTTCTCGCCTCGCCTAATGCCCGGCCCACTAGCAACAAACATTCCGTAATGGCTATGTTCGGCCATCGCCGGTCCAGAAGGCTCGACAGGTATATTTTCTGGCCGCAAGTTCCCCGAATTAAACCCATGGTCAGATAAAAGTATGACTGTTGTATTTTCACCAGCGAGTTGAAGGTGTGTTCCCAACATAAGATCGTGTAGCCGATAAGCGCCCTCCACCACGTTTTTGAAAATGGCGTAATCTTTTTCTTCAACCCAATCCTCCTTCGGTGGATGATATTTCATAAAGCCGTGGGAAAAATGATCGATGCCATCAAAATAAACTGCCATAAAATCCCAAGGTTCGTTCCCCATTATTGCGGTAGCAGCTGCGTTAACGCTAACTGTGTCTGACAGGATCTTAGCTAGACTTCCCATTCTCGGATCAGTCCAGTCTGGATTCGAATTCTCAGCAATGAAAGGCTCAAGCAGATCCGCGGTCACCTCTGCCGAGTGAAAGCGAAATTGCTGCAGGCTGCTTTCGAGGCTTGTCGGATAAACAGTCCCGGGCGACATTTGCCATTGCTCTTTTTCCCATCCATCAGGGCCAGGAACCATACCATTAGCCCTTGGATCTGCCTCGTTTGCAAGTTTGCAAGCAACCTGGAACCAATTGCTGACCATAACTCCATTTATTGGCTCTGCTGGGTGAGATGGCCACCATCCAACCACGTTACATTTCTTTCCGACTTGGTTTAGAATATTCCAAATGGCTTTAGTCTTACGACGAGCATTAGTTATCGACCTTATATTTTTCTTATCAGGCGTTGGCTCCGTAAAACCGTGGATTCCATGTTTTACGGGACGCTTACCAGTCGCTATTGAAGTCCAAAGCATCGGGCTTAGCGAAGGATATATTGTGGAAATATTTCCAGATGTACCCTCGGCGATCAACTTGGCTAAGTTTGGCAACTTACCAGAATCAATCATTGGTCCAGCTATTTTCCAATCCGCAGCGTCCCATCCTATCAAGAGAACCTTGGAATTGTTAGCTTTGGGTCTTTTTTCAGTCAGATTGCTCATCATTTAAAGTTTCGACAAAAAAGTAAGGTCCCTTGAGAAACAAAAGGGCGAAGCTGATAATGGCGGCTCATTTAGTTATACTTCGACTCAAGTAGAGTGTGAAGTAGCAGGTCTTCAGTGAATCAGAAGGTTTGAGGCGAAATAATCTCAACTGCCTTTGTTGTCGGCTACGTAGACAGTTCCGCGCTGTCTTACGCTGATGCCCGACAGTTCGGCTGGCCTAGTTATGAGGGTGAAGAAGCAGGATATGTCCGTCCCGCATCCGATACTGGTTGGGATGGAGCGAAGGGAAGCGCGAGTTCACAGATAGGAGCATTTTTCGTCCGTGCATCCGTCCCCGACACAGGGTCCACAGCAGCTCTCCTAGGAGTCGGCGTATTTGCACTAGCTGCTGCGAGGCGAAAACTGAGATAGGATGTAAACTTCAGACGCCCTTTGGGGAACAATTTTTTCCTGGGGGCAGCTAGCCTAGGTTTCTTCATAACCGCCGCGAGGGATGCAGTTTTTAGCCTAACTGGGGTCCTAAAAGCTCTTTAAAAATAGTCCGAGTGTCGTTTGTCCCATTCTGCTATTCATGAATTTCTAAGGTATCTGACGTGGATTTTAGGGTGTATTTCAATGGGTAGCTTATCCGTGATCTCTCTGTGGAATATAGTTAACAAAAACTTTCCATAAGTGCCTGATAGTAAATTTTTTTGGCACCATATCGGAGTTTCTGTTACCAAAAAGCCCCTGCCCCCAACATATACACGGGGGTATTGATTGGCTGAGGTATGTAGCGTTGCCTATGGGATTATATTTTTTTAGGGGGCAGTAGATGAATATACATTGCGATGCTGCCGCCCCCCGCCCCCCTTGCCTGCCTTCATCAAGATAAACCGTCTCAGAACACCAAGATCAGAGTGTTGCCAAAAAGGTTTTAGTGGCATCTATACGTCATTAGGCATTTATTGTATCACTTAAACGAGATCCATATTATATTATAATTCTCTTATGATTAGGTATTTATGGTTACCAACAGTCTCATTAAAATCCATTCAACGCTATCATGGAGATAGCCTACATTATCCCCACCCTCAATGAAGAGGCTCATCTGAGCGGAACGCTCGATAGTGTAATCGTACAGACGGGAGAGAAAGAAATCATTGTCGCGGACGGGGGGAGCCATGACGAAACTCTTGAAATCGCTCGATCTTATGGCTGCAAGACGATCGTTAGCTCGCCGGGAAGAGGCTCCCAAATGAACCAAGGAGCAGCAGTGGCCACTAAAACAGGCCTCCTTTTTCTGCACGCCGATACAATTCTCCACAAAAAGGCTTCCGATGACATCGAGAGGATTCTCTCTCGCCCAGGCACGCTAGCAGGTTCTTTCCGTCTAGAATTTCAGCCGAACACACGGCCGCTTCGCTTATACGCCTTTTTCTCTCGGATCAATCTCCCTTTATTCACCTTCGGCGATCAAGGACTCTTTCTACACAGATCGACGTTTCAAGCCATTGGGGGCTTTGAAGAGTACCCGATTCTTGAAGACGTCGAAATCCAGCGACGTCTTCGGCCCTGCGGTCAATTCAGGAAGTCCCATCTACCCGTAGTGACATCTTCGAGACGGTTCACGAAAATTGGGCCCATACGTCAGCAACTCTTGAACGCCTTGATTTTGACTGCCTACTACGGTGGCGTAAGCCCTATCACTCTGGCCAAACTCTATTCGCATATCAGATAATCAACCCCCAAGACAGAGAGTCAGGTAGGGCCAAACTTGTTCGGTATTGTTTTGACCGAGAACACCGGATCCCCGAGAACGCCGTTATGCAACTCCCATCGGCCCTCCTGGACGCGGCGAACCGGCTTTCCAATACCGTTTCTAGTCTGAGTTTCTCGGAGCCTGTATCCTACGTGTACAATCCCTTAGAGTATGCCTGGGAAGGGCACCGGAAGTACCTTGAACGATTCGCTGGTAGACAGAAACGGGTGGTTTTTATGGGAATGAATCCAGGCCCGTGGGGCATGTCGCAGACAGGCGTTCCTTTCGGCGAGGTTAATCTAGTTCGCGACTGGATGGGGATCCAAGCGGCAATTGGGAAACCCCAAAAAGAACATCCCAAGAGACAGATACTTGGCTTCGAATGCGACAAATCGGAGGTATCGGGCCGACGACTTTGGGGATTGTTTTCCAGCCGATTTCCCAATCCCCAGGATTTCTTTCAAGATCACTTTGTGATCAACTACTGCCCACTCGTATTTATCGAGGAGAGCTCTCGCAATCGAACTCCCGACAAGTTGCCTGGACAAGAAACTAGCGCTTTATTCGAGGCCTGCGACCAGCACCTGAGAACGTGCATCAAGGCTTTGAATCCAGAGTGGATTGTCGGCGTGGGAGGATTCGCCCAATCCAAGGCCAGCGATTGCTTATCCGACTTCGATATCCAGCACGGGAAGGTCCTCCACCCCTCCCCAGCCAGTCCAGCGGCTAACCGTGGCTGGGCCGAAGCGGCAAGCAAACAGCTGATAGCTCAGGGGATTTGGAAGGAATAGGGACTTTCATGCTATCGCCTAACGCCCCCAATCGATCGAGTCGTAATTGCTTCGAAACTCTTCCGAGAAGATACTCCGAGGGCCATCGCCCTTGCCGTTCCGGCCAGAGGAATTCGATTTAGCCTTCTGGGCAGGGGCAGCATCAGTTGAGCTCTTTTTCTTCTCAGGTTTAGAGGTCGACTTTGCAGCAGTTTTCTTTTCTTCCGCCATAATGAATTTCCCTAACTTCGAGCGACCTAAGAAAATTCGCAAGCAACCACTGTCAACGCCTATTTTTCCCGCCGATCGAGCAGCTTCAGCTAAACCAGCTAGACTGGATGGACACTCTAATCGTATTCGTATTCTCGCGACTATTTAAGTACGGATTTCAATAGTCGCCGTTATTCATCTATCTCGTCTCTATGTGGAATCTATTGGCAATTGTCCCGGGAATGCTCATTTTTGGGCGCAAATGAATCACGAACCAGAATACGATGCCCATGATAAGTCTGCTTGCGGGCTGCCATCCGAAGCGTCTTTGCAAGACAAGGGCGAAGTCAGCCTCTCCGAGGGGGAATGGAGACAACGGCTAAGCCCCGAACAGTTCCGAGTTCTACGCCAGCAGGGGACCGAAGCGCCATTCAACAACGAATACTGGAGTAGCAAGGTAAATGGGGACTACGTTTGCGCAGGATGCGACAAGACCCTTTTCTCAAGCGACGACAAGTACGATTCGGGAACGGGCTGGCCCAGCTTCTCAGCGCCCGTCAACAAAGACGCAATTGGGGAGGAGCGGGATGAGAGCCATGGAATGGTTCGCATCGAAGTTCATTGTTCCCATTGTGGTGGCCACCTCGGGCATGTCTTTCCGGATGGACCCGAACCGACCGGCTTACGGTATTGCATCAACTCCGCATCTCTCCTTATGAAACCGCGCGACTGACAACCCTATCTCATGCCCTCTCTTGAACAGCGTATTTCCGAACAATCCCCTGAGCCCTCCGGTATTCACGAAGCAATGGCGCGACACGCTGAAGACATCTTCGATCAGTTCCAAGGCATTCTACCCGTATTTCTTGGAAAGCGAAATCAAGGGCCTTTTCTTACTCTGGCTATCCCTAAGCAAATTAGCCAATCGAGGGAAACCTTGCTTTCCTCTCTAACGGATTTAATCGCGGCATACGATTTATCGTTGGTATCATTTGTATCCGCTATACAGTCACGCAGCGAATCTGATGAGATTGCAAAACTCGGGGCGATTCTTATTACCGCAGACAACGCAAGCTCCCTTTACCAGTTGCCTTGGCAGCTCGAATTCGATTCCGAGGCTAATCTGGTCTCCCACACACGCTCGGAAACCGATACGGATATCATTCCTCTCGATACCTGGCGTTCTTTTTTCGAGCAATCTCCAGGGCCCGCCGAAAAACAGACCGCCTACAACAACCTATTACTGACCTTCGGCGATCCGAACGCTATTCCCGAATTCTCAGTGTAGCTATACGGGCATGCCGATACAGCGATTGTCCAGCAGCCTATCTTTCCCTGACCCCAGAGGCGCCACCATCGACGGCCTACTCGCCATCGGCGGAGACCTGCGATTCGAACGGCTTTTGGAAGCATATAAGCGAGGCATCTTTCCCTGGTACTCCGAAGGGCAGCCAATTCTATGGTTCTCGCCCGATCCGCGTATGGTCCTCTACCCGAATCGCTATCGATGTCCGAACAGTCTGCAACGATTGCTTAAATCAAAAAAGTTCGACGTCCGCATCGATAGCGATTTTGCCGGCGTTATCCGGTCTTGCGCCGCAACTCCACGACGCGGGCAATCGGGAACTTGGATCACAGAAGACATGATCGAATCTTACATTGAACTGCATCGACGAGGCTACGGGCATTCGTTTGAAGCCTATCTTAACAACCAGCTCGTGGGCGGCCTCTACGGACTGTCCATAGGAAAAGCCTTTTTTGGCGAATCAATGTTCCACACAGCCCCCAACGCATCAAAAGTGGCTTTCAATCATCTAGCGCAATTCTGCCTGCGACACAACTTTCTATTTGTCGACGCTCAAACTCCGTCAGAGCACTTGCGCAGTCTCGGGGCGGAAGAGATTGATCGCGGCCGTTACCTGTCCCAATTGCAAGTCGCTTTGGAAAGCGAATCGATCATTGGGCAATGGGATATGGACGGGGAATAAGCGATGTTCAATCAACCGTACATTCCAGTCGAAGGGTCTTCCAAGAGACATCGAATCGCTTGTTCCTCGTTTCCAGCCGCTTCAAATGCTGCCTTAACCGAGCAGGACTCATATTCCGATACAAGGTAGCCCCCAAATCATGCAACCGCCGCAACGCTTGCATCGGCGAATCATAGGACTCCTTGTCTAACCGAGTTTCATATCTTTGGATACTGTACTTAGCCTCTTCAAAATAGGATCTCCACTGTCGCTCGCTACGCCATTCAAAACCTCCCAATCGATTTTCTTCACCACTGAGCTCCTCTAACGACCCTGCAACAAAAAGGCATCCGAGGAACTTTCCGTTTGGCCTCAACAAAGACCTCCACTTTCCCAGGGCATCTAAAGGCTGTTTAGACCATTGTAGAAGGCTGCAGGCGTACAGCCTATCGACTTCGGTCGAATCCTCGCATTTCCAAGCATCAAGCGACTCCCAATTAACGTTCGGAAGCCGCGATTCGCCCTCCGCTATCATGGATCCCGAAACATCCGTAGCCCGAAAACTTTTGAACGCCCTCAAGGCAAGATGCCGAGTAAAAAGACCCGTACCTGCTCCTAACTCCAAAGCTGAGAGGCTCGAGCAGTCCTCTTCGATCCACTCCGCACACCAATCGGCTACGACTTTTTGGATACGAGCTTTCTGATGATACAGTCCGGCCTTTTTTTCAAAGTTCATTCCGCTAGTTTCGCTGCCTTAGCCAGTGGCAATAGATCATGACCCACTCCAGCGACCACATTTAGATGTCTCGAGCGATCTTTCAATTCCTCTACATCAAGCAACCTATCCTGGTCGCCTACATAGCTCCTCAGACGGCGCCCGGGCCATCCACAAGCAGAGCTCTTGAGAAGGCGCTGAATGCCCCATTCGAGATCACTCGTCGTTAGCTCGTTCGGGTTCTCTGGATCCGCCAATTCCGCCCGGGACCAAAAATCGCGGAGAGCTTCCAAGCGATTTCGACTTAGCCAGCGAAGTAGATACGCTAGTTGGGCTTTGCGAATACGGCCACCACGACCAGCCTCCGCCCTAAAATCTTCGAAAGGGGCCAATAGAATTGTTTGACTAAATCGAGTCGCTAGATCTGGGCGGCTTAATAATAGAAATGCCCCCAGCGAGTAGCCGACAAGAATACTATCGGAATCCTGCTTCACCAACCGCTCAATCCAATTTGGGGCCGGTAGGATAACTTTATGGTTAGATTTTGGATACAACTTGATCGCTATTCGCTCGACGTAACGCGAATTCAATCCCCAACCATTCAGCCAAACTATTTTCATAGTATTTCTTCGGCCACTTGCCCGAAAGCCGCTAGTATTCGCTCAACATCCTCCGATGTTAGCGTTGCCTTTAATGAAATTCTCAGTCGACTCGTTTCTTTAGGTACAGTTGGCGGACGAATGGAGCCTACCAGAATACCTTGGCTATTGAGCAGCCGAGCAGCTCGCATCGTCTTGTCGGCATCCCCTATGACAATCGATATAATATTTGAATCACCCTCAGCCACGGATAGCCCCAAAGCATTTAACGAGCTTCGAATAGCCTTTGATATTTCCCGCCCTTGCCTCCTCAAGGTTGCAGAAGCCCTAATAATATCCAGCGCTTCCACAGCGATCGCCGCGTTGGCGGGGCTTAAATAGGTGGAATAAATAAATTCTTCGGAGAAATTAACTAGGTAATCTCTAACGCTTTCGCCCCTAAAAAGGGTGTATGCTCCGAGCGAACCTAGAGCCTTTCCCATGGTTCCCACCAAAAGGTCTAATCGGTCGTCCACTCCTAGCTCGCTAGCCAAACCTTGACCTTGATCGCCATGCCATCCCAAGGCATGGGCTTCGTCTAGTATCCAGAAAAACTCGAAGCTCTCCTTCAATTTCGCCAACCGTTCTAAATCGGGCCAGTCGCCGTCCATGCTAAATACGGATTCAGTAACGACAAATATACTACGCTTTGCCTCGCTGTGATCCACAAGCAAAGCTTCCAAATGATCCAGATCCGTGTGGCGATACCGTATGAGCCGAGCCCCGCTCTTGAGTATGCCAGAAAGAATGCTATTGTGGACCAGCCTGTCGGCTAAAACGAGGTCACCTTTTTGCGGCAACAAACTCAACACCGCCTGATTGGCGGCGTACCCAGAATTCCATATCAAACCATGCGAAAAACCATGCCATCGACAAAGCGTTTGCTTCAGTTCTTCGTGAACTCGCCCGTAACCGGTAATTAGGGGGGACGCAGACGAAGAGCAGCCATATCGCTTCAGGGCTTCTATTCCAGCCGACTGCATCCTCTTGTCTTTAGCCAGATCAAGGTAATCATTATTTGCCAAATTGAGAATGCCCAGGTCTGCATTAGAGCTCTGCAATGAACGGAAAAGCCCCGCCCGTTTTCGCTCGTCCAGCTTTGCCTTCAATCTAGATTGTAGATCGCAAGTCACAACCAGCTCAGTGACCCCTCAGCAAACCGCTCTTCATCGAAGCTGAGCAAGCACAGCAAAGGGATGCCGCTTTCTCGTATACCTTTCTCGGTTGCCGACTTATGTACTGGGTCTTGTTTACGGCTCTCATTAAGAATGATACCCGCCTCTAGGCCTTTGCTAGTAGCAAAGGAATGGACTAGCCGGCTTTGGCCGATCCCTCCAACTCGATTGTCCACCACCAGAACTATACGACGCAGGCCTAAGGCCTTCGCGAAATCCGCCCAATCCTTCCCGTCTTCTGCAATCGGGGTCGCCAGGGAGCCCGCTCCTTCAATGATTCTCCAGTCCTTCTCCTCAGGCAATCCGCCCAATCGGTTAAGGATGGAATCCAGCTCTAGAGATTTCCCTTCGCTCCTGGCTGCAGCCACGGGACCGATTGGCAGCCCGTAGCTAAAGAGCGTATGCGTTTCCAAATTGGGATAAGAGATTTGTCGTTTGATTGTCGATACATCCGTTTCGACATCGCTTTCTGCGCCCGTTTGCACGGGCTTTATTATCTGGACGCTTTCACCGCGGTTAAACAACTCTCGGGCGATGGCGGCTACCACCCAAGTTTTTCCTACGTCGGTATCGCTTCCGCTAACGAATAGCGTCTTCATTGAAAACTAGGCAGGCACAGCATGCTTCCCTTCCGACCGGGCATGAATCTCCCTGGCCTCATCTGGATCCAGCGAACTTAGGCCAAGTTTCTCAAGCAGTTGAAAATCATCATTCCGATCAGGATTAGCCGTAGTCAGAAGCTTGTCCCCCAAAAAAATGCTATTGGCTCCCGCCAAGAAGCACAGGGCTTGCAGTTCCTCATTCATTTCGGTCCGGCCAGCTGACAAACGGACCATTGCCTTAGGCATCAGAATGCGAGCAGTCGCAATAATGCGTACGAATTCGAAACTATCGACGAATTTCTGGGATTCCAATGGCGTACCTTTACAGGCAATCAAGGCGTTGATCGGCACTGAATCCGGGTAAGGATCCATGTTCGCCAATTCGCGGAGCATTTTAAGGCGGTCATCTATCGACTCGCCCATGCCAATGATTCCGCCACTGCACACCTCCATCCCAGCATTTCGGACTTTCTCGATATTGCCGAGTCTTTCGTCATAAGTTCGAGTGGTGATAATCTCGCTGTAGAACTCTCGTGACGTATCCAAGTTATGATTATAAACGCGGCAGCCAGCTTCTTTGAGAGCATGAGCTTGGTCCTGCTCCAATGAACCGAGAGTGCAACAGACTTCCAGTCCCATTTTGCTTACCGACCGAACCGTGCTAAGCAATGAATCGAATTGCTCTCCATGAGGAACTTTCTTCCAAGCCGCTCCCATGCAAAAGCGTGTTGCTCCACCGCTTTTCGCCGCCCGGGCATCGATCAAAATTGTCTCGGTATCCAGCAACTGCTCTTTTTCTATAGCCGCCTCGCTGTGGGCTGATTGCGGGCAATATTTGCAATCCTCCGGACAGGCTCCAGTCTTTATCGACTTTAGAGTGCAAAGCTGGACTCCCGATGGATCCTGGAGCTCGTGATGAGCTTTTTGGGCCCTGAAAATAAGCGTCGTCAAGGGCAGGCTGTATATTTGCTGAATGTCCTCTAGTTCGTATTTCATTCTTAAATACTCTTTTTTTTCATTACCGTATTTATCGCTTCCTTTAGATTAGCGAATAGAAAATCTATTTCCTCATTCTCGATCACCAAGGGCGGGACCACGAGGATTGAGTCCAGTAGGGGCCGCAGCAAAAGACCTCGCTCCCGAGTCGCCAAACAGACTTCCAAGCCCACTCGATCATTCGCTTTCCAAGGTTTCACGCCGTTGCCCGGTATCAAATCAATGACAGCCGACAACCCTCTTTGCCGAGCCCCAGAAACATTCTCGAGTCCCGAGATTGCCCGCTCGAATGCATTGCCAAAGTAGCGGATCGTCCGCTTCAAGCGGCCCGACTCGATGAGTCGCTGAATCTTTTCTAGGCTTTCCAGCGCCAATCGAGCCGCAAGCGGATTCCCTGTAAACGTGTGCCCGTGATAAAACCCTTTGCCTGAATCGAAATCGCCTAGAAACGCTTCATAGATGGTTTCGGAGGTAAGTGTCGCCGCGATCGGCAAATAGCCTGCGGAGAGTCCTTTCGCCAAACACAGGAAATCGGGCTCGACCTTCTCAGCCTGGCATACGAACAGATCGCCAGTTCTGCCGCAGCCCACGAAGACCTCGTCGAGGATCAAGTGAACATCGAAACGTCGGCACAATAGAGCCACCTCTTCGAGGAAACCCGGGGGCTGCAGCATCATACCAGCCGGACCTTGAATCGAAGGTTCGATAACGACCGCCGCTACCCACGTAGATTCCTGACTCAGGATCGACTCTAGAGCTTCAAGGCTTCGATCCATTTCTTGGGCAACAATCCTTCCATTGATCTCGGCGCAATTGGGTCGGGGAAAGGCTCTAGAATCAAACTGCCAGGCTCTGAACCGCCCATGAAAACTCTCGCTGTTACCAGCCGACATCGCTCCAAACGTGTCGCCATGGTATCCGCCTTCCATCCCCACAACGAGCCGCTTTTCCGGTTTCTCGACCAGCTGCCAATATTGAAAAGATAGCTTGAGAGCTATTTCGATGGCATTCGACCCGTTATCGCTAAACAACGCTCGAGTCAGGTTGCCGGGACTGAGCTCGACTAAGCGATGCCCCAACTCAGCCCCCGCTGGATGGCTCAAGCCCAAATAGGTCGTGTGGGAGACCTTGCCAACCTGATCGACTAATACACGGTTGAGATCGGGGTCATTGTGACCCAAGGCGTTTGTCCAAATTGAAGCGTTTCCATCGAGATAGCGGTTCCCCTCCGTATCCCAAAGCCAACAACCCTCTCCGCGATCGATGTGCAAAGAGGGAATAGAACAATACTCCTTCATTTGCGTGAAGGGATGCCAGGAATGAGCCCTGTCCCAATCGTCAATACGTTGGGATCTCTCTTGGCCTTGATCTGTGGCGATTGCAGTCAATCAGGGCTATGTTAAGGCATAAACGAATTTGCTTAACAAGCCTGATTCTGACTTATACTGCCAACATTAACCAGCTAGTGGCTCTGGGACAGAGTCCTAAGTATCGAGCGCCTTCAGCAAACCCTCGACCTGCTCTCCATGGCGGCTTGGATCCACGTTTTCACAGATGCCGAGCAACAAGCCCTTCTCATCAATCAGGTAGGCGGCTCTTTGCGGCCCCCAAAACGTTCGGCCATAGATCTTTTTCTCAATCAGCGAGTCGACAGCTTTGGCAAAGCAATGTTCGGGATCGGAGACTAGAGGAAACTGAATTCCGTGACGATCGGCGTATTTCAAGTGCGAACCAGCCGTATCCTTGCTCACGCCCAATAAGTTGACCCCACGTTTCTTCAACGCTGGATAAGCTTCGTTGAGGCTAAGCATCTGCTTGTCGCAGTTCCCTGTATTATTGCGCATGTAGACGGACACAACCGTCGGCCCATCCAGCGATTCTGAAAGGACGGTCTTTATCTTCGACCCGTCCCGGACAAGACCGACTTCAAAGTCTAAGTCCAATTTATCGCCAATAGCCTTCATTCCGTTTCCGTATCCCGAGTTAAGCGCTCGAACACTAACCCTACAGCCAAGCCCACTAGCATTAAGGCGTCTCTAGCGATCGGCCAAGCATAGCCAGACTCCGCGCCCGACCGTTCTCCAAAACAGCCGCAATCCGCATCCAAGCCACGAATCGCCGCCTGGGCTAGTAGCAGGATAAAGACAACCAGCATCCCGAAGGCCATGAGTCGTGAACCCGATTTCAAGACGCCGAGCGCAAGGCAGACACCCGTCACGATCTCCAGATAGGGCACGACCAATACGCAGACAACTGCTACTTGGTAGCTGAAAACCTCGTACGTCAGAATCGACGAAACGAAGGCTTGAGGATCGAGCAGCTTCAGGAAACCTGCCCAAAAGAAGACGACCCCGACCAAGCCTTCCGCTATTCTGCCAATCCACTTCATCGTGATCCTCCTGAAACTCTTCCAGCCTCCAAAAGACGCTTCCAGCCTCCCTTGAGGACATAGATCTCTTCAACACCAAGCTCATCCTCCAGTCGCTCAGCCACCTCATGCGAACGAAGACATGCTTGGCTGGAGCAATAGATGACAACCGTGGCATCCGGAGGCCAACTATCGAGAAATCCCAACAACAGCTCTTCCCAACGCTCCACGTTCAAGGATATGGCTCCATCGAGGTGGCCACTCTCGAAATCCTCGTCCGCTCTCGCATCCACCCAGAAAACAGGGCCCAACTCGTCTACCTGATAGAGCTCCAGCTCGAGATCGCCGGCACTAAAGGACGGAGCCTTCGGATGAACGAAAAACGCTACTGCTCCGGAAACGACGGAAATAGCCAGGATGATCAATCCCTCTCTAACGGTTTTCATAGAATAAGTTGGGTCGCTATACCTCTACGCACGCGAGATTCCAAGACGCAAAAGCCGCGATCTTCACGAGATCGCGGCTTGGAAAATGTTTTCAGCGGGTACGCAAGCGGCGCTACCGCGGGCAAACCGGTTTAGTTTTGCAGAGCCGAGTACTTATTTTTTACCTCTACAGCAGACGCCTGGAAAGCCCTCTCGGCTTCGATTAGGGACGCCCGGAATGCTTCAAAGCTCAATGACTCGATATTGTCTTCGATGTTAGCTAATTCCGAGGCCACGCGCGAAAATCCAAAGTTGCTGGACGAGCCTTTGAGCTTATGGGACTCCTTACCTAGCATGTCTTTCTCTGCTTCAAAAGACGCGGCTTTCAAGATGCCGAATCGTTCGGCGCCATCCTCTACGAACTCTTGAAAGAGTTCTGCCATATCTTCATCGAAATCCTCATCGTCTTCGCCGAGGATCATCTCTAGCTGTTCCCAATCTATCAATGCTGCTGAATCGCTCATGTTCGTGTTGCTTAATTAAATCTGTGTGGAATGACAAAACCTTCGCTAATATCAATCGGCTTCAACAAGGAAGACTTGAGTGGCAGATCGACAGTCCGCTCAGCTCTGATTCCACAGAAGATAGCCCGAGCCGAGGCTACCAAAAACTAGATCCGAATACTGCCTTCCCCGTAACCGAGGTTGGTGGCAATCGCCTTCTTAACCCGCTTCTTGACCTCGCCGTTTTCCGGTACATCCGAACGATTTGGCGCCTTCTTGCCGCTCACGAAGCTTTCCGCTTTCTCGTAACTCACTCTAAGCTGCTCTAACATTTTAAGATACTCTTCCTTTGTCAAGTGGAGCAACGCGATCAGCAGCGGGTCCGGACCGCCAGCTGCAGAGCTACTGTTCGGATCGTTAATGATCGTGCTAACCATACGTTTGGCGAAGGAAACCAAACAAGCCATGCACTCATGCTTGCCTGATTCAGATGGTTCAAACTGGTTGAGCACCGGTACGACAATCTCGTCGGAAAAGCCCCAATCTCTCATCATAGCGGCTCCGACCTTGGCATGGTTGATTCCGAAAACATCCATCTCTTCATTCGCCAAGGCCATGTCTTCTGCCAAGGAGTGCTTGAATTCGATATGCCGCGCCTTTTTGACCTCGCGATCCAGGAACACCATTCCAATGCCATGGAGCAATCCTACCGTGTACGCCACGCCAACGTCCTCTCCGTATTTACGAGCCAGCTTTTCCATCGCATATCCGCAAGCAACAGATATTTGCCAGAACTCTCCAGCGCTGATGTTGTAAGAGGTCAATGGTTCCGACAGTAGATCCGAGAATGTCAGCATTGTGACAATCTGATAAACATCGCTGAAACCGAGATGCATGATCGCGTCGTCAATACTATCGATGTGATACCCAGGATTGAAATACGCGCTGTTCGCCGTTTTAAGGATCATCGCGCTCAACGCCGGATCCATGCGTATCATATCCCGAATCTCGTCCGGGTTCGTGTTGCAGTCCGAAATCATCCGCTGCAATCTGGGCAACAGTTGCGGCGCAACGGCTATTCCATCTAAATCCGACCGGACCTCTTCAATTTGTATTGGGTGCGTTACCATGTAAATACTACTCGTCCTTTAAATTTAGGTCTATCCTGAGCGGGCGAGACCCGATTGGAAATCACTCGCGTTGGAATCTAAGAAGCCACGCCTCCTTACGGCTTTAAGTACCATCAACTTAAGGTCTATCCGCGCAAAAACCCCCGCTTGATAGACTGCATTGCCTATACCCTGGGAAAAATTACCTAAAGCTGCGATCGCTTAGGCCGATGATTCAATCGTTATGACAATGATAGAAGTGCCCCTGAACGAAGAAGAGTGGTCGATGCTAAACGCGGCAGCAGACAGCATCGCATCCAGTCCTGAAGAATTAGCCCGAGTATCTCTGATGCAGCGCTGCCTAGTGATGGCCGAGGACGACGAGATCTGCGACCGCACGCAGCAGATGATCGGGCTGCCGTTCGGTTGCAACTAGGCAACGGGCCAGCAGCTCATCCTACGGCTGCTTTACCTTCAAATCCTCGTCGTAGACCGTTACGGGCCACGCTTCTTTGAGGGTGTTCCCGATCTCGGACCACTTCCCCACTAAAGCGACAACACTGCTTTCGGGTCGGATATATTTGCTTGCCAGCTCTTCCGCTAGCTCCGGCGTCACCGACATCATCTGGGCCACATAGCTACGATAATGATCCGGGTCTAGATTATAGACATCAGTTTCCTGAACAAGCTGGGCAATCGTCAAGGGGCGCTCCAAGCTGAGCATGTAGTTGCCTGAAAGATACTTCTTATGCATCTCGAGCTCCGATTCCGGAATCGGTTCATCTCCAATTCGCTGCAGTTCATAGAAAATCTCTTTGACCGCATCAGCCGTCACATCGTTTCGCACATCCGCGTAAGAAACGATGGCCCCAAACTTGGCCGCGTTGGCAGAGTAGGAACCGGCGCCGTACGTGTACCCTTTGTCTTCTCTCAAATTCTGAAACATCCGACCGGAAAAACCTCCACCCAAAACGGACATCACGACACGCAACTCAGGTGTGTCTGGATTCGATTTGGGGATAGATTGCTGGGCCACCCGCACTGTCGACTGAACCGAATCCTCCCGGTCGATCAAATGGACGGTTTGTCCATCGACTGCTGGAAAAGATAATTCCCCCATTACTGGCAGCTCGCCTAGTTTCCAATCACTAAACACACTGGAAACTCTATCGATCTCTTCATTCCCGTTGAAGTCCCCCACTATGGCCAAAGATGCATTGTTAGGGATAAAGTGTTCGCTATGGAAAGCGATGAGGTCGTCTCTCTGGATCGACGCGACGCTATCTTTTGTCTTATAGGCTCCGTAAGCTCCGTCGCCGTAGACTAGTTTTCGTCTCAGTTTGTCGACTAGGGCATCGGGCTCGCTCTTCTCGGAAATCAGATTAGAGATCGTTCGCTGCCTCAGCTTTTCCAGCTCCTCCTGAGGAAAAACGGGACTAATTACTACGCTCTTCAAAATATCTAGCAATTCGGTCTTGTATCGAGACAATCCCGACACTGAAATCGCGATAAAATCCGAAGTCACCGAAGCTGATAAGCTAGCTCCGATAAAGTCGATCTCGCTCGCTAACTCGTAAGCCGACTTTCCCTCGACTCCCTTGTCGAGCATGCTGGCGACAAACTCTGCCAGGCCCGGTTTATCATCATCAAAGAGCCCGCCTGTTCGGAATAGTAGGCGGTAGGTAATGACTGGCTGCCTATCAGATTCAATCGAGTAAATAGTCAATCCTTGCTCGGTCTGTGTCGTATCGTATTCAGGGAATGAAGACTCAGGAGCTAGACCAGGAGCAGGCCGAGTAGATCGATCGAGTTCCACAAGATTACCACTCTGAGCAGAAGGATCCCCGCTGCCACAGCCGGAAATCAAAAATGTCAGCAAAAAAAGATATAGGGCTTGTTTCAAATTCATATCCAAAAATGCCAATCGGTTATTCGTTTCCAGGAACCGGATAATGCAGGGTGTTTCGTCGATCTCGGACGAGGATCTCCGCGGCCACTCGCTGCAAGTCTTCCTTAGTCACGCTTCGGTATGACTCCAACTCCTTGTTTATCCTGCCGGTATCTCCATACCACTGTTGATAGTAAGCCAACGATTGGGCTCGGCTGCTCATAGTGCCAATTGAAGAAGCGATCTCGGCTTCCTTCTGGTTGAGGGCCTTTTGGAATTCCCGATCCGTAACCCCCTCGTCGATCAGTTTTTGTACTTCCTCTTCAATCAAGCGGTCCAACTGCTCGATGGTTACACCTCTGTTTCCTATAGCATACGCGGCCACCAGCCCCGCTTTCTCCTGCAGCCAGGTGAACGCGGCGGAATTCACCGCTGCTCGCTCCACATCCACCAGCCTACGGTACATGCGCGAACTTTTGCCGTTAGCCAGGATGCTTATCAGCAGATCAATAGCTTCCGCATCGTCATGGGTTAGCAACGGTGCCCGCCAAATGTGCACGGTAGCGGGAAGCGGAGTCATTGGCTCCTCAACGATTTTCTTTAGACCATCTACATCAAGCTGCCAATCGATCTCAACGCGATCGGGCTCCGGACCTTTCGGAATATCTCCAAAGTATCGAGCAACAAGTTGTTTGGTCTTTTCGATGTCTATGTCACCGGCAATCGACAGTATCGCGTTGTTCGGGACGTACCACTTTTTGTAGAAATCGCGGAATTCGTCGATCGTTGCTTCGTCGATGTACTGGGCCGAACCAATTGGCGTCCAAGCATAGGAGGTGTCAGCGAACACTGCCGACGCCATGTTCTCCATCAGAGACCCATAGGGCTGATTATCATATCGGGACCGCCGCTCCTCTTTGACGACTTCCCGCTGCGTTTCCACCCCCGTTTCATCAATCACCGCATGCAGCAAACGCTCAGACTCAATCCACAAAGCTAGCTCCAACTCGTTGGACGGAAGATTGATATAGTAGTCCGTGCGATCAAAGGAAGTCGACGCATTCAGATTGCCCCCGGCTCCAGAGATTAGTTTGTCAATCTGCCCTCTATCTATGTTCTCGCTCCCTTCGAACATCAGGTGCTCGAAAAAATGAGCGAATCCTGTGCGATCAGGACGCTCGTCCTTGCTGCCGACATGGTACAGCATGTAAGTCGACACGACAGGCGCATCGGTATTCCGATGTAAAATGACGTGTAATCCGTTCGGCAAGTCATACTCCTCGAACTCGATATCGAGTGACGCCACCAGGCCGATTGGCCCCAAGAGAGCCAAGCCCAATCCGGTCCACACTCGCTTTAAAAATTTTCCCTGCATCGCTGAAATATCCTTTTGCCGCCAGAGGTTGTGCGTTTCACCTCCCAGGGCAATCGGATTCCGTCTCGCAACAGCGCCCGGGCATTGTTTAAATGAAATGAGCATGCAAAATGCGACTGGCGCGCATAGGACGCCAATTATCCCAACCCCCGTATCTATGAGTCTTAAGCTCTATGTCATTGTCCTCATTATGTCCATTTCCACTGCAATCCGCAGCGGGCAGTTTCTACTCGTTCGAGACGTGGAAGTCCAACTGCTAGCCGCAGCTACAGAGCGTCTGATTGATGCGATGGAATTTACCGGAGATCCTCTATCGGAGAGCGATATCGCTAAAATTCGTTCCGCCATCCAGCAGAACGATTCGAATCTAATTATTGAGAGCATACAAGAACGGCTCGATGCCTATTGCGTAGCCGGCATTCGTATAAACGATGAAAGTCGCGTAACGGTTGAGGCGGGACCAACTGATAAAGTTCTGGTGCCGCAGGGCTGGTGCACGTTCTTGGTAAAGGTTCACAACGAGGCGGGTATCACGCCTCAGCTTAGGGCCAACAGTCCTAATGCCGGGCCCCAATATCGGCGCAGCACCGCAGCGAAATCGCCTACGCTCGACATCTCGATGGCGGATGTGGCCAATCGTTGGTTGGATATCGCTATGGTGGATGGCCGCCCTTTGAATACACGACTTTCAGGTCTGCCGCTGGAATACAGGATCATTCAACTATATAGCCGTGACACTGGAGCCAGAGAGGCTTCGCTTGCCTTCGATGTAGGTCAGGGAACCCAGGATATCGGATTCCGAAACGAGATCGCCATTCTCTTCGATTGCGCTCCAGCGACGGAAGTAAGCCTTCGGGTTAGAGACTATAATGGCGAACCCATTAGCTGCTCATTTGTAATTAAGGACGATAAGGGTCGGGTGTATCCTAATCCCGCCCGAAGACTGGCCCCGGATTTCTTTTTTCACGACCAAGCCTATCGCGCGGATGGCGAGACAGTCATGTTGCCGCCACTAGAATTCCAGATCACGGTGTCACGAGGCCCTGAATACCATGCGCAGACAAAGTCGCTCCGCATCGGGAAAAATGACCGGCAAGCGGAGATCGCTTTCGATCTCGTTAGATGGATTCATCCAGCGAGTCGCAATTGGTATTCGGGGGATAACCACGTGCATGCCGCGGGATGCACCCACTACGAGAATCCCACCGAAGGGGTTTCTCCAAAGGACATGATGCGACACATTCTCGGTGAAGACCTTAACGTCGGCTGCGTATTGACCTGGGGGCCTTGTTAGTATTCACAGAAACAATTCTTTGAAGGCAAGAATTCCGAGCTCTCGAAATCGAACTATCTGATGCGCTACGGTATCGAAGTGAGCGGATTCCCTTCCTCTCAAGCCGGCCACCTTTGCCCTCTGCGATTCCAAGAGGAAGACTATCCGGGGACCACGCTCGTTGAGGAGTGGCCGAGCTGGACACTGCCAGTGCTGGAGTGGGGGCAAAAGCAAGGCGGCATCGTAGGATACAGTCATTCCGGTCGGGGCTTGGGTCTTCCGGACTTTCCCCCAATGGAGGCCGCATGACTCCCATGCCCTACAGAAATGCCCAACGTCAGCAGGTCCGAGTCGGCAGAGCCGCCAACAAGCTTCCCGACCACGCTATGCCCCCATTCGACGGAATCGGAGCAAACGAATACATCGTCGCTGCCCAGCATGGCCTTTGCGATTTTATATCCACAGTAGATACCCCTGCCATTTGGGAGCTGAACATATGGTACCACACTTCAAATGCGGGACTGAGAACACGCATCTCCGGCGAGACCGATTTCCCTTGTATCTACGGTGACAAGGTCGGTTTGGGCCGGATCCAAGTTAAGCTAGATGCTGGTCAGCACCTCGATTTCGACTCATGGACTAAGGGGTTGAAGAACGGACGTAGCTATTGTGGGGACGACATGAGCCATTTGATGGATTTTCGCATCGATGGAGTCCACGTCGGCGAACCGGGAACGAATGGGGAAATAAGCCAACTCGATCTGGTAAGCCCCTCATCCGTAACGGCTCAAGTGAATGCCGCTGCTCTCCATGCGGCATCCATAACTGAAGAAACTGAACGCATTCGAAATAGCCGCCTGGATGAGAAACCCTATTGGCACATTGAACGCTGTCGCATCGATTCCACAAGAAAAGTTCCCGTCGAACTCGTCTTCAACGGAGAGCCGGCAGCTAGAAGGGAACTGCTCGCCGATGGAAGCACGCGGCCACTAGAGTTCGATTCGGACATCGCCCAATCCAGTTGGGTAGCGCTACGCATCCTTCCCAGCGCTAATACGAATCCTATTTTCATCAACGTTGATGGCGATCCGATTAGGGTGAATAAAAAGAGTGCCGAATGGTGGATCAAGACAGTCGATACTTGTTGGGAATCCAAGAAAGGGCAGATATCCGACGAGGAACGCTCAGCCGCCAAGAAGGCCTACGACCAAGCTCGAGCCTACTACCAAGAGGTTTTGAGCTCGATCGATAACAATTGAATGCCAGACAAGATTTCCAAATTGCATCGCTCCTGGTTGATGAGCCGCGTTAAGGGACGAGATACGAAACCGGAGCTCATTGCTCGCAGCCTTCTGCACAACCTGGGATACCGATTTACGGTCAACGGGCCCCGAAATAGGAAGCTTCCGGGTAAACCGGACATCGTTTTGCCAAAATATCGGACTGTCGTGTTCGTTCATGGTTGCTTTTGGCACCGCCACCCGAACTGCAAAATCGCCACCACTCCCAAATCGAATCAGGACTATTGGCTTCCCAAGTTTCGCAAGAACGTCGAACGGGACCGCAGGAGCCAAAAAGCGATCCGAGAAGCCGGATGGAACGTCATTGTAATTTGGGAATGCGAGCTAAAGGACCTCGGGGCCGTTGCCGCTCGCCTAATCAACGAGCTTCCAAGAGAAGTGAAATACGAGCTTCCCGAAGAAATGGACAGTCATGGACTCGTTGCCGAGCAAACCAGCTATTACGAACAATAGCCTGCCAACCGACATTGCTATGCCCTATTCTAGGGACGCCTAACGCCGGGATTCTTTAGCGACGAGATTCCGTTCTTCTCATCGACTAAAACCAGCTTCGGGGAAAAGGTATCGATACGCTCCTCATCGACCTCTATATAGCTAGCGATAATCACGCGATCTCCCGGCTGGGCCAGTCTAGCCGCTGCTCCATTTATGCAGATCTCTCCCCCTTCTCCCCAAATCACATAGGTGTGGAAGCGATTGCCATTATCGCAATTGTATACATCGACCTTTTCAAATTCTACGAGATCGGCCGCCCCGCAAAGCGCTGGGTCGATACTGATGGACCCTTCGTATTCAAGATCGGCAGCGGTTACAGTCGCCCGATGTATCTTCGATTTGAGCATTGAACGTTTCATGACTTGTCCGCGGCTGCCATTTCCGGCTCCACTTCCATCGGATTTAATTTTAGAACCGTGTTCACTCCTTGGAGAACGAGATCCGGAATGATCTCATCAAATAGATCTTCGTCTCGATAAAGCTGGGAATAACCTCCCGTGGCTATCGTCTTGTGGGCATCACGGCCAAATGCCTCAACACCGATCTGGCTGACGAGCTCCCGCACGAGACCAAGATACCCAAAGTACAAGCCGTTTTGGATACTTTCGATTGAGGATCTCCCCAAGGCTTTTTTCGAGCGGACGATCTCAACGTGCGGCAACTTAGCGGTTTTCGTTCCCAAGGCTTCCATGGCCAAACCTAAGCCCGCGCAAATCGCGCCCCCTAGATACTCCCTCTCAAAGCTAACCGCATCGACTGTTATGGCAGTTCCAAAGTCGACGACGACAACATTCCCGTTTGGATAGCGTTCCGAAGCGGCGATCGCGTTCGCTATACGATCTGCGCCCACTTCGAGAGGGTTTCTTGTCTTAATCTTAAGCTTAGTTTTAACCCCGGCTTCCAGAAAAAGAGGTTCTGTATTGAAATAATCTCGACAGGCTACACGAAGGGTGTGTGTCTCCTCCGGCACAACGCAACTGATACCGATACGGCCAATCGAGCCCGAATCGATCCCCTTTTCTCTTAGAGCGGAAACCAGGAACAGACCCATCTCGTCGCTGGAAACCCGGTGAGAAGACTCCTTCCGCAACTGCATTAGCAACTCTCCCGGATCTCCGTAGACAGCTCCATGCAATTGGGAATTCCCAACGTCGATACACAAATTCATCGATTCACCCACCAACTTTTCTCATGCTCCGCAAAGGGAAATTGTCGATCAGGCGAACTCCTTCTAATCGAACCGCCCCGTATCGTCGACCATCCTTGTCCTCTACGTATTCAACATCGAATCCCGCTTTTTCCAGCTCATGTATCGATTCTCCGCAAGTTTCAGCTGTATTCAGTATCTGAGGAAACTTAGTGGCCAGTACTCGGGTGCCCCTAGAGAGCCTCCGGTTGCGTGAACTCAAAGCCAAACCGTCTTCGGCTCGCACGGTTTCGCAAGCGACGATTTCCACTGGGAGAAAAAACGCCCTAACCATTCCTTTCACTAATCTAAGTTGCTGATAGTCTTTTTCTCCGAAGTAGGCTCGATCCGGTCCCACGACATTCAATAGCTTTAATACCACCGTGAGGACTCCATCAAAGTGGCCGGGCCGCTCAGCCCCCTCCATTGGTTTGGATTCAGACGTTTCTTTGATGACGTACGTATAGTTATCTGCATACATCGTCTCGTAGTCCGGAGCGAAGACAGCATCGACACCCAAGTCTTGAAGGAGGGCCAGATCCTGTTCGAAATTCGCAGGATAGGATTCGAAATCCGCCGCGCTGTTGAACTGCGTGCGGTTAAGAAAGATACTCGCAACCGTTACATCATTGTCCGCAAGCGATCGACGAATCAACGAGCAATGCCCTTCGTGCAAGCCGCCCATTGTCGGCACGAATCCGATCGTTTTACCGGTAAAAGCACTATCCCGATGGGACGACCATTCTTGGATTTCACGAAATACTGAGATCATGGACGAAACTCTCCTTCGCTCGGGTATACACCTTCTCGCACATCCTCGCAATAGCCCTCTACCGCCCGAGCGATCATCTGATCTCCATCCATGTACCGACGGGCAAAAGGCGGCTGGAACTTCGAGTCCAGTCCCAATATATCGTTGATAACGAGCACCTGGCCAGAAGTAGAAGGACCACTTCCGATACCGATCGTCGGGATCTCGAGCGATTCCGTCACCCGTTCCGCCACGGATGCTGGAATGCATTCTAAAACTATCGAGAAACAACCGGCTTCTTCTAGCTCAAGCGCCTCTTCAAGCAGAGTCTGGGCGGCTCGCTCATCTTTGGCCTGCATTTTGAATCCGCCAAATTCATTTACCGACTGGGGTGTCATTCCCAGGTGCCCCATGACCGGAACTCCTGTGTCGACGAGTCGAGTAATCAACTCCGAGTTTCCCTTACAGCGTTCGATTTTCACTCCGTTCGCCCCCGCCCGCATTAAGGATAAGACTGTTTGAATTGAGGCGTCTTCGCTGCCTCGATAAGAAAGAAACGGCAAATCCGCGATGATGACCTTGTCTTCCGAACCTCTCCGAACCGCGGCCGTGTGACCTGCCATCATTTCCACCGTTGCATGGATAGTACTATCGTGCCCATGTACCACCATAGCACAGGAGTCGCCAACCAAAAGAGCGTCCACGCTCGTGTCGTTCAATATCTTGGCGGTAGCCGCATCATAACAGGTCGCCATAGTAATTGGCACCCCTGCCGCTTTCCGACGAAGGAATTCTGGTATCGTTTTCATTTCGGGTGCCTGTCCTAGGGATCAGGATCCTCGTGAATCTTTGGCTTTAAATGTTATGAAGGAGTTTTAGCCCGATCACCTGGCGGGGCCTTGATGTCGGGAGAGCTCGTTCATGATAATAAACGGTCAAAGATCAACCTTTATTGATCCTTTCCTCTATGACGCCGGCACGCCCGCCGGAATATTGGCGTTGAAAATCCGCTGGAGGGAACTGAGTCTCTGCCCTGTTTTTTAATATGGCAGATCTAATCGTACATGGCGGAAAGCCCCTCAGTGGAAGAATAGCTCCTTCCGGAAACAAGAACGCAGTGCTGCCTATCCTCTGCGCGAGCCTGCTCACCTCTGAACCCATCGAACTGAGCAACGTTCCGGCAATTACCGATATTGAAAAGCTCGTCACCTTCTTCCGGCAAATCGGTTCGCAAATCGACTGGAACCGCGAGGCCAAGACCATGCGTTTGGACCACTCCAAACTGACCGATTCCTTCGATTCGAACGACCTGCCCCAAGGGATGCGCTCCTCAGTATTGCTTTTCGCTCCGCTTCTATACCGCTTCAATCGCATACACCTCGATTCCAATCCTAAGGGCTGCGCGCTGGGAATTCGGGAACTCGACCCGCATCTAGAAATTCTCGCGCACCTGGGGGCGAATATAACCCACAACGGCGAATTGCAGATCTCCATCAAAGAGGGCTTCGCCGGGGCCGAGCACTGGGCCGACTATATGTCAGTTACTACCACGGAGACCTTCGTCATGGCCGCATCGATAGCTAAAGGGCAATCGACGCTAACTAACGCTGCTAGCGAGCCCCACGTCCAGGATCTTTGCCGCTTTCTAGAATCAATGGGGGCCCAAATCGAAGGCATTGGTACGAGCGTGCTCAAAGTGACCGGGGTAGATGCTCTGGGTGGAGCCAGCACTCGTATTTCCTCTGACCACCATGAGGTCGCCACTTTTCTAGCTTTAGGCGCCATAACGGGCGGCAATGTAGAAGTCAGCGATTCCACGCCCCAGCACTTTGATCTTATAGGAAGGAGCTTCGCTAAACTGGGCGTCAAGATCCATCACGATGGAGACACTGCTGTTTGTCCAGCCAACCAATCCTTTCTTATTCAACAACCTTACACGACGAATTTGCTTCCCAAGATCGAAGCGGCCCCTTGGCCCTACTTTCCAGTCGACCTGCTTCCCCTGATGATCGCACTTGCAACTAAGGCCGATGGCGTCATGCACTTCTGGAATAAAGTTTATGAAGGCGGCTTTTCCTGGCTTCCAGAACTAACCAAGTTCGGTGCCCACGCGGTCATGAGCGACCCCCACCGGATTATCATTTTTGGAAATCGCCCCTTGCGACCGGCCTCCGTTGAGCCGCCTTATATCATTCGAGCCGCTGTAGCATTGTATATGATGGCCGCCAGCATCGAAGGCAAAAGCATCGTTCGCAAAGCCGATCCGATTCGCCGGGCCCATCCCTACTTCGCGGAAAACCTCCGCAAACTCGGAGCCGATATCGAATGGGACGAGTAGAGCCTATGATTTTGGAGGTAGGGTAATACCAAGCTTCATAGGTTTTGACACCGCGGCCCGATAGACCTTAAGTGCGATCCGCATGTCAAAACCTAAACTCAACCTCGGCGCCGCAGAATGGACCCTCATGCGGCATCCCTCGGAATCGGACGAGTGGCCGATGGATCGCAAAACGCAGGAAGCCAAGGATGCTGGATTTAAAGGCTTCAGCGCAGGAGCGAACCCGACCACTGTTCAAGCTTGCCAGAAAAGCGGCCTAGCCCTCATCGGAATGGTAGACATTGGGAACGTCGAGGAGGTCGAAACCAAGCTCGATCGGTTCCGCGATACCGGCTGCGTCCATGTCAACGTCCAGCTCTGCGACCACGACACGCCTACTCCGGAAGCCGTTGAGATGGCTCGAGTCGCCATTCAATACGGGGAATCCTTGGGGCTCAAGCCCGCAATCGAATGGCATCGCGATACCGCTACCGAAACACCCGAGAAAGGTCTAGCATTGATCGATGAATACAAACGCCGCTACGACGAAACCCTACGCGTTAATTTCGACTATTCCCATCCGGCCATCGTTAAACACCTCAGACCAGAAGATTTTTGGAGCCGCCTATCGGAGTACCGAGTCGACCTCTTCCAGTCCAGCGAGCTTGTCCACTTTCGCACATTTACGGGATCGCATTGCCAAACTCCCGTCACAAACGGAAATGGAGACCTGGACCTTGACTTTGTCGCCTGGCGAGATTTCTTCCTTCGCCCAGCCTTAAAGGCTTGGCTAGAGGGCCCTCAACCTGGAGAAACGCTCTGGGCTGTCGTGGAACTCGGACCTAAAGGGTCTGGATATGCCCTCGACTGTTTTCCCAACGTTTGGCAGGACGCCATCGTAGCCAGAAAAGAAATACAAGCAGTCTGGGACGAACTCGTATGCCAGCAAGAATGCCTTGCTACCAGCCTTCTACCTGGGCAATACGAGCAAAGATGCTGATACCGTAACGGCCCTCACGACTGCCCCCATTATCTAGATATTTTTTCACTAGCGGAAAGGCAGGCTCGCCGATCCAGTCGATAATATTGTGCAGCATCGGTTCGTTTTGAGTGCCTTCGAATATCAACTCGTCCAGAGTCGCCAACGCTTGATCGCGTTGTCCCAGGTCAATCAATATCCAGGCCGCCATCATGCGGACTTCGTGAGACTCGTCCTTGAGAGCTTGCTTTAGGAGCCCGGTCGCTGGATGGGCTACTTCATCGAGCAAACGCAGGCCGACGATCGCCCACCAACGCATCCCCTCGTTGTCGCTCGACATCCACTTTACAAACGTCTCCAGATTAGATCGGTCGCGCTCTAGGGCCAGATCGGCAGCGTCAAGGTAAGATTCAAGCGGATACAGATTCTCGTTTCGAACCATCTCGTATATCGTGAGATTGTTTTTAGCTGCTCGTCGCTCTCGCATTTTTTCCGGCAACAAACCCGAGTCCCGCAATTCGAGTTGCTTTTGCCGCAGAGCCACTCTCATCTCGGCAATCCGTTTCTGATGGACGGGGACGTCGATCAAATTGTGTACGTTGTCGAAGTCTTTTTGGTTATCGTAAAACTCTTCAGAAACGCGAGGCTCGAAGAAACGGCCCGTGATCGCGTTCGTCTTGCCATCCCGGTGATGCTGCTCCCAAGCCGGCGTTAATTGGGCCTTCCAAAGATATGCCAGGTGATGACCAGCGGGGGCAAATGGGTAGTAGTTTTTATGATACGAATAACGGCCTGTTCGAATAAGTCGAACATGATCAAGTCGCTCGTCCGCTCGCTCGCGGAAGCCCAAATGATATTCGGGTTCAGCCTCCATACCATCTCCCAAAAAGACCGTACCTTGAAAGGTGTCGGGGATTTCCGCGCCAGCCAGGCTCAGCCACGTCTTCGGCATGTCAACGAAACTGACCAATCGGTCTACAGTCATTCCCGGCCGACTGCCTGGATAGAGGTGTTTCATCTTCTCAGGAATGCGAATGATGAGCGGACAGTGAACACCGCTGGAGTAAAGGAAGCGCTTGCTGCGGGCCATCACACCCCCATGGTCTGAATTATAGATTATGATCGTGTCCTCGTAGAGGCCGTCCGCCTTGAGGGCGTCGATAGTCTGCTGGACTTTTCCGTCCATGCGTTCAACCGCCTCCGCGTACTTGGCATAGTTTTTCCGTATCACGGGAAGATCGGGGTGATAGGCGTGAAGCTTCATTTTAGCCGGATCTTTCCTAATCTCGTCGAGGCTTCCATGAGCGCTGCTTTCGTGGCTATCGCCGATATTGACGACCGCGAAGAAGGGTTGCTCCTGCTTGCGCAGACGCCAGCCGTACGATTCTTCGCCTCCCTTGTAATCCCAACAATCTTTATCCTCCCGACCGCCAATATTGTAGTCGGTCTTGCCTGGATTCGAAGTGTGGTAGCCCGCCTCCCTGAGGAGATCCGGATAGTACTTGATCCGATTGTGGGGGATCAGATTGCGGCTCCGCATCGGCTGTGTTCCATTGGAAATCCCATACATCCCCGTTATCCAGACTGATCGAGTTGGAGCGCAAACAGCGGCATTGTCGAAACAGTTGGTGTAGCGAAATCCCTCCTTCGCCAACTGGTCAATCGCCGTTGTGTTGGCATTGGTCCCGCCATAGCAACTCACCCACGATATCCCATTGTCCTCGCTGGTGATCCACAGAATATTTGGACGCTCTCCTAGCATGAAATCACCCATTTGGGCGAAAAAAACAACCAAAGTAGGCCGAAGGACTGCTAGGTGGGAAAAGGGATCAAGCTGCATGAGTTAATTATTGCTACCGCCGTCTCTCCTTTGAATTGAGAAAATGGCATAGGATCGAATGAAACTGGATCTGATATTCCAAACAACAATTAGAATGGCAAGGCGCTAACGAAGCGGGTTCGGCTTTCAATCCCACTCTCCAGCCGTCAGCCCTAACCTCGAACTCGTCGCTTTGAAACCGAGTCACACTGACCGTTGCCCACCAAGGAAAGCGAGGAGGTCGCTCCGTTAGGAATCGATTGGCCAAACCACCCAACAATTCGCGGCTTGAGCCCAATCTTACCAGAGTTCCGTCTTTTACTCTGGCGGTCCTTTGTGATCAAAGAGTTTAACACAGAGCAGTATGAAGTGGCGATCGAAGAAGTTCGCGATCTACATGGAAACATGTCCGTCCTCTCTACCACTCACAAGTATCTGGCAACCCGCCGTTTTTCGGCCTGCCAAATGCTTGTGATCGCCGAAAAATCTTCGGCTTTCGATTTGGAACACAGAAGGTAATCGAAGGAACGCCATTGCTCAATTTCCTTTTCGGCGGACTCGATTCGGCGAGAGATCTCCGCTTCGTCATCCTTGCCTCTTACCCGGAGACGCTCCTTTAACTCGTCAAAACTCGCGGGCATGATGAATACGGTGGCTAACCGCTGCCCAATCATCGGCTGATTTCGAGCGGCCTCTTGCACAGACGCAACCCCCTGCACATCGATATTCATGACCAGATCAACATCGTCTTCGAGCTTGGCTTCGATTGTCGATTTCAACGTCCCGTAACGATAGGTATGCACTTGAGCCCATTCGAGGAATTCTCCAGCTTCGACTTTGGCATCAAACTGGTCGTCCGAGAGGAAGTAGTAGTCCACCCCGTCTATTTCCCCTTCTCGAGGCGCCCGGGTCGTGCAGGTAACAACACGCTCGAGGTGGTCATTTTCATCCACCAGACGATCGCAAAGCGTTGTTTTGCCACTACCGGCTGGTCCCGCCAGTATCAGCAAAAGGGCAACTTCATTTTCCGGTATAGCCTCCATTTAGCTAATGCGAATCATCGGTGATTTAACGCGATCCTAGTAAGCGAAAGCCAGAGCGCTGACAAAGCCTCCGTAGATGAGAAAAGCTATCCCAAGCTTCCGCGGGCGGCCATCGGTAGCGAATAGCCAAGACAGGAAATCCCGCATGCGAAATGGCGAATAACCCAGATAAAGCGATACAGCGATGCCTGCATAGATCGGGGCCACCATAAACAAACGCAAAGGTTCTTCGTACCGGCCGAAGGCGCCACCCAATATCAGATTAGCCAAAAGCAGGTAGAGAATACATCCGCCTCGAACTGACAAGAAATCTGGAGCGTACTTGAAAGACAGCAATCCGATTATGGCGAAAGCCACGAAGATGTATTGCCGATACTCACCATAATTGGCCTCTCCCAAATTGGATACCTCCCACAAAGTCCACGCTCCACCTAATCCCATGGTTACATACGCGGCCAATCGCGATCTCGGAAACGATTTCACAAGAATGGTGACACGTTTGCTGGTAGAGGCAAACAGAGCCCCCAATGCGATGAGAAGCAAGCCCGCCAGCAAGGTTGATTGAAATAAGGTCAATTCCATTGTTCTAAATCCTAATCCGCATCGACCCCAGCTAGGACAAGGTCCCCGTAGATTGAGCTCGCAGTCGCTCGGTTGATTTTCAATTGGACCAGTTGCCCGATAAGCCGTTCATCGCCATCGAAAAGCGCGTTGCGATACCCTCGCGTTTTCCCGGTGAATCGCCCACCCTTTTTCGCCGGTCCCTCGACTAGCACCTCTTCCGTTTTGCCTACTAGCTGCTCGTTCCTCCAGAGCGAGCGTTTTGAAAGAATTGCCAAGAGGACCTGATTTCTCCGCTCTTTTTCCTGGGTCGGCACTTGGGCTTCCATTTCCGCCGCTACCGTGTCTGAACGAGCACTGTATTTGAAAATGTAGGACATATCAAACCCGATTTCCTCGAAAAACTCGGCCGACTCCTGAAAATCCGCTTCTGATTCGCCGGGAAAACCGACGATGATGTCCGTTGAAAAACACATGTCCGGGGCCACTGCCCTCAACGATTCCACAATCTCCTTGTAGCGTTCCTTGGTGTAAGGCCGATTCATTGCTCGCAATGTCTTGTTGCATCCCGCTTGAAGAGGCAGGTGCACGTACTCGCACAGCTTGGGAACGTCCCGATAGGCCTCAACCAAATCCTGCTTGAATCCCCTGGGATGGGGGGAGGTGAACCGGATCCTCTCGATGCCTGCAACGTCGTTTACTTTTTCTATCAGCTGCACGAACGGGGACTTCCCGCCAAGGACCGGAAACTCGCGTCTCCCATAGCTGGTAACGATCTGCCCGAGAAGGGTCACTTCCTTCACGCCCCGATCCGCTAACTCTTCGATTTCCTCGACGATATGCTCCATTGGTCGAGATCGCTCGCTTCCCCGGGTCTTCGGGACAATGCAAAACGCGCAATTCATATTGCATCCTTGCATGATGGATACAAATGCTCGCACTTGATTATCTTTCGGCATGTGGTCCCTAATTGTATTCTGGGAATCCGCCTCCTCGTCCAAATCCACAATAGAGGAGGGTCGCGGGCCTTGAGCCGCGTAGCTTTGAACCAAATTGTCTAAATGGTCAGGAACTGCATGGAACCGTTGAGTTCCCACGACCAAGTCCAAATCCGGAAGCCGCTCCAGAAGCTCGCTTCCTCTATTCTGGGCCATACATCCCATGATCCCTATCATGAAATTGGGGTCCGTCTTCTTTCGCTTGGCCAAATAACCCGCTTTGCCAATGGCTTTTTGCTCTGCCTGGTCCCTGACGCTGCAAGTATTCAATAGCACCACATCCGCATCGAACTCGTTATCCACTACCGAGTAGCCACGATCACGCAGCGAAGAGGCGACTTGCTCGCTGTCCCGTTCGTTCATTTGGCAACCGTAGGTCTTGATAAAAACTCGATTCATGTCTTTTCGAGAGCCCAAACGGGATAGAGGATGGTCAGTCTAGGTCAAACAAGAAGGAGCGGCTCTCCTAATTCGTCCGCTTCCAAGGACAAAACTCGCTACCGCGATCCAGTCACTTGCTCCACAGGATCAGGGGCACGGTCCATCATGTCCTTTTTCAGTCGCGTAGAGATGAAGGCCAAGATAGCTACGGCCAGGAATAAAATTCCGACAACCCACTTTCCATTCTTTTTTGCCATGAGGCCATTAACCGCAAAATTATCCCGATCCGACAAGCCGTAAAACCGCTTGCGGCGTGGGATTCCTAAAGATTGTTTAACCGCATGTACCCACCGGAAGGCTCCAAAGACCAACTATTCGCCAAGCCAATCGAACGGATCGGGAGTTTCGTCTTCGATGATTCCGTCGCCCAGGTTTTCGATGACATGATACGCCGATCCGTACCTGGGTATGGGATGACGCTTTCGTTGATGCCTTTGATCGCCCAACGCTTCGGGCAGCCACAAACCAGAGCCTATGACCTTGGTTGTTCGCTTGGCGCCGGATTGGTTTCCATTGCTAATGGCCTGCCGGACTCCGTGCAACTCATCGGCATCGACAATGCTCAACCCATGCTGGATCGCTGCGCGGACAATCTCTCGGCTGCGAACCTCAAGCAGACATGGGAGCTAATTTGTAGTGATATTTTGGAAACTGAGTATTCGAACGCTTCTGTCGCTCTTTTGAATTTCACTCTGCAATTCGTGCCTGTCGACAAACGCCTTTCTCTGCTAACTAGCATCGCACACGGGATCAACCCTGGCGGAGTCCTAATGCTTTCCGAGAAGGTTCATTTCGAAGAACCCCGCATCCAAGAACCACTCTTCGAGCTTCATCACGATTTCAAGCGATCGAACGGCTATAGCAATATGGAGGTAAGTCAAAAACGGGCTTCTCTCGAAAATGTGCTGATTGCAGAAACAATCGATGAACATAAATCGAGATTGCGGACCGCGGGCTTTAGCCATTGTGAAGTATGGCTTCAATGCTTCAATTTCGTCTCTCTACTGGCGATCAAATAGTCATTGAAATATCGATACGTATAAATTTTTCGTATTCGTTGGGCATGTTCGAACAGATTTATCAACCCTTATACGATCAGATCGGAAATACCGACCTTCACCCATGGATTGACGAAATCGTTCAAGGCATTCGGACCAATCTTTGCTCCTCTAGTAATGGCCACCTACCAGGCTGGATCCATTCGCTGGAAGCACTGCCCCAAGTTACTCCCAGTTGTCTCCGGCTTGATCAGGACGCCGTCAACATTGGCAGCCCAGAAGACCTGCAGGAAGATCAACCGCAAGTCTTAGCGAATGCGCTCATGTCCCTTCATCCATGGCGAAAAGGTCCGTGGAATTTCTTTGGCGTGGATCTAGACGCAGAGTGGCGATCCAATCTAAAATGGGATCGACTAAAGCAGGCCATGTCTCCACTGCGAGACCGCCTAGTGCTCGATATCGGATCTGGAAATGGCTACTACAGCTATCGCATGGCGGGCGAACAGGCTCAACTTGCCCTTGGAGTCGATCCCTACCTTCTTTATGTGGTTCAATCACTGGTCGCCCGGCGCTACCTTCCGGATGCCCTTTCCGCTTGGGTTATGCCCTTTTCAATCGAGCAGCTTCCCAACGCGATTCCCGCTTTCAACACGGTGTTTTCCATGGGTGTTCTCTATCACCGGCGGTCACCACTAGATCACCTGCTGGAAATCCAGAATCTACTGGCTCCTGAAGGGGAACTCATTCTCGAAACCCTCGTGGTCGATGGGCCCGAGGGATATACTCTTCTTCCGAAGGGACGTTATGCCAAAATGAGAAACACTTGGTTTATACCTAGCTGCCTAACCTTGGAAAGGTGGTTGGAGCGCTGTGGCTATCGCGGAATCAATCTGGTAGACGTTTCAGCGACTACGTCCGACGAGCAACGAAGCACTGAGTGGATGCGCTTCGACTCCCTAACAACCTTCCTCGATCCCAACGATTCTCTCAAGACCGTCGAAGGCTACCCCGGGCCCAAGCGAGCGCTTTTCGTGGCGTCCAGGTAGGAAACCCAAAATGGGTAGCAGTCGCTCGGAGATCCGCCGCATGTGGCTGGCTCCCAAAGAGCGAAGAATTCAGGCGGAAACGCCAATTTCCGGCCATTGATTCAGCCGAAGCTGCGTTTTTTGGCGAATCGGGCCCAACCTAATAAGGCGACTAGTCCAATCACTAGCAGTTTCAGACTGTGGCCACCATCCGGCACATTATGGTGGGAAACGTTCTCATTCCCCCAAGCTGTGATACTCGCTCGTTCGAAGTGGGAATCATTCCTATTCCTCCAAACCCTGAAATCACTAGCCCGGACAAGATACCTTATTGATCCATCCTGATGCAGGTCCTCTAACAGATGATCGCCCAAACTTGCGCTGACCCAGTCAAAACCGCCCCTTCTTGTCCCATCCACTTCCAAAACAGTCCACATCCAGTCCGGTCCCATTGGATATCCGCACATTCACCAAAAGCGTCACCGCGACGCCTGCCATCCAAGAAGGCGAACGATATAGTTGCCTCGGAGATCGTGTGAAGCAGTGGGTCAAAGCCATCGAGCTCGAACAATCCAGAAACCGAGCCGCCTTCTCTAATACGCTCCCCTAGGTTCTGGTAATCGGTCCACACAACGGCTTGAACAGGAGCGCCAAAGCAAATCGCTAGCCATACTCTAAATCTTTCCAAGATGAATTTCATGGTTTCTGATTCTCGATATCCTTTTGTATGGGCCCAGCCTCGACGATCTCAGTCAGTCCATAAATCGGCGTTCTCCATACCCCCTGAAGAACAGGGCGGCCGTTTTCCGCGCTTTGCATACATTCAAAGAGACAATTGGATCGTTACCCAGGGCGAAAACACATGAAACTGACCTTCGTCTACAACGCTGACACCGGCATTTTCAATGCCATGACGGACGCCATCCATAAGGTGCTCTATCCTTCGACCTACCAATGCAAACTTTGCTATATCACCTATGGATTGACTTGTATGCAGAGCGAGTGGCGGGCCTTTGTTGACGATCTGGAATTCGAAAAGACATTCTCATATCGCAACGAGTTCGCCGAGCAATATCCAAATGTCAAAGCCGAGCTCCCCGCAGTGATTGTGATAAAGGGAGGCTCCATTGAGCCGATTATGACCGCTACCTAGATTAGCCAATGCAATGATCTTCAAGCGCTTATCGAAGCCATGGAGCAAAAGCTAACAACGATATCCCACCCCTAGGCGAGCGAGCGGAGCGTAGCTTGGAGCTCAATTACCCCACTCCCCAATCCAAGCTGATTGCGGTTTGGCAACAAAAAGGAGTTGCCGTTACCCTAGGAGCTGCTGAGCATGCTACCGGACATTATAAGCGGACGCCCGCATTGATTGGATCGCTTGGAGTCCCCCTCGCATCGTTCGAATTTCCATACTCCTCATGCCTAAACTAGCCCCCATATTTACCTCTGTCATCCTCGCGTCGCTTCTCGCAGGTTGCGGTGGATCCCATTCTTCAAGCGAATCAGCCGTCGCTTCTCAGGATCGCAAAGTCCGCATAGAATTGGCATCATTCATACCCGTATCGGTCAATGTCATCGGCGAGCAACTCACCCATATCTCCAATGAACTCAATCGTGTCAGCGGAGGCAATGTAACCTTCGAAATATTCGAACCTAACGCCCTGGTTGGACCTTTGGAAATTCTCGATGCCGTCTCTGATGGGAAGGTGGACGCCGGATATGGGGCCGCTGGATTCTGGGCAGGGAAAATTCCATCCGCCCCGCTATTCTGCGCAATTCCATTCGGCCCAAACTCATCCGAATTTCTTTCCTGGCTGTATGAAGGCAATGGAATGAAGCTGTATCAAGAAATGTACGACACTAATGGCTTTGACGTTAAAGTGTTAGTCTGTGCCATCATCCCGCCTGAAACAAGCGGCTGGTTTGCCAATGAAATTACCTCTGTCGACGACTTGAAGGATCTGAAGATGCGCTTCTTTGGCCTTGGTGGCGTGATTATGGGAAAACTAGGCGTATCCGTATCTGTATTACCAGGTGGCGAGATCTTTCCTGCGTTGGAAAAAGGCGTGATCGACGCTACTGAGTACTCCTTGCCTACGGTAGACGAAAGCCAAGGTTTCCACAAGCTCGTCAACTACAACTATTTTCCTGGATGGCACCAACAATCCACTACTCACGAGCTGATCATCAACAAGAGCGTCTGGGAGCGGCTTTCCAAAACCCAGCAAGCCCAGATCGAAACTGCTTGCAAATCAAGTATTCTCCATTCCATCGCATACTGTACAGCCATCCAAGCGGCAGCCATGAAGCGCAATGAAGAACGAGGAGTACAGGTCAAACAATGGTCGCCTGAAATGATAGAGACTTTTCGAAAGACCTGGGAAGATGTCGCCGCTGAAGAATCGGCCAAGGACCCGTTCTTCAAGAAGGTGTGGGATGATTTACAGGCTTTCCGAGCGGAATACGCCATATGGTCGAATAGGGCTTTTCTGAGATAGCTATCCTCATTCCGTTAATCGGCCGGAAGCGAGCTTCTTGCCAACGCTACCAGCGATAAAGATGAAAACTCTCGCCCATCGTATTGAAAAAGCGATTACTTTGATCGGAAAATTCTCTTCCTGGTCAATGGCAGTGCTGCTAGGGGCGATAGTCGTTCAAGTGCTACTGCGTTACGCGTTCGGGATAACAAACACGCGCCTGGAAGATTCTCTCTGGTACCTTTTTTCAGCGACTCTCGTATTGGGATTATCTTACACGATGACTCATGATGGACACGTAAGGGTTGATTTTGTCTATCAGCGCTACACCGCAAAAACGAGACGCACTGTGGATTTCGTTGGCATCGCCCTCTTCCTTATACCCATATATGCCTTTCTTATGTCGCACGGATGGGACTACGCGGTTAAATCCTTTTCGATTAACGAAAGCTCTCCAAATCCCGGCGGTATGCCATGGTTGTGGATTGTTAAGGGATTGCTACCAGTGAGTTGCCTATTGCTCATCATAGAGTCACTGGCACGACTCGTATTGATATTGCTCGATAAGGACGATAACCACCCATCGGAGGTCCATGGATCCTAACACAATACTCATTTTCGTCCTTATGGGACTCTTTATTGGGCTTCTCTTTCTTGGAGTTCCAGTCGGCTTCTCGCTTGGCGGGTCAGCAATGGCTGTAACCACGATAGCCGTCGTGCTCGATCAGGTATTTGGGGTATACACAGGTCTCAGTTACCTGAGGTTCTCGATCACCGTCGATCGGGTTTTCGGCATCATGAAAAGCGAAGTACTAGTCGCTCTCCCCATGTTTATTCTTATGGGGAATATTCTGGATCGTTCCGGCGTGGCCGAGAAAATGATGCTAGCCCAGCAGAAGATTCTAGGCAGAGTATCAGGCGGACTAGCTTTAGCCGTCACTCTCATGGGCATCCTACTTGCCGCCTCAACCGGAATCATAGGGGCTTCCGTGGTCCTGCTCGGCACTCTAACACTACCAGCGATGATGCGAGTAAACTACGCTCCGGCCTTCGCTGCGGGAACCGTATGCAGTGCCGGGACACTAGGGATCCTGATTCCTCCAAGCATCATGCTCATTTTGATGTCTACTCAGCTAGACGTATCTACGGGCGATCTATTCATGGGAGCCGTGCTCCCCGGACTCGTGCTATCCGGCTTATACCTGCTTTATATCCTAGTCTACGCCCAACTTAATCCTTCCGCCGCCCCAAAACCTAAGGAAGTCGTTAAGCTTAGACCGAGAGATTGGATCGATTCCGCACTGGCAATCCTCCCCGCTCTTTTCCTGATCATGCTGGTTCTGGGCTCGATTTTCTTCGGGATCGCAACCCCGACAGAATCCAGTGGAATGGGAGCTCTCGGAGCGATGATATTGGCCCTATCCAACAGGAGACTCAACTTGAAGAGCTTCCGCAAATCGCTCCACGATACCATGAGTACGATGGGATTCTTGGCAGCGATCCTCATTGGCGCCACCTGCTTCTCTCTCGTACTCAGGCGGCTCGGTGGAGATGAAATGATCGCCAATGCGATCCTCGGGGTAGGATCTGGCGACTACGGCACTATATTCGTTATCCTCGCTATCATTTTTCTCCTCGGCTTCTTTTTAGAATGGATAGAAATCACCATGATTATGCTGCCGATCGTTGCTCCCATCATAGCGGGGATGAATCTGGCGTGGCTGGCGGACAGCGGAATGGAAGCCTCCTCGAAGCCTGCCCTGATTTGGTTCGCCATCTTGTGCGCCGTCGCGTTGCAAACATCCTTTTTGACGCCTCCAGTCGGTTTTGCCCTTTTCTATATCAAGGGCGTTTGCCCGCCAGAGATTAAGCTGAAACATCTCTATCGAGGAGTCGTGCCCTTTATCGTGATACAACTCATTGCTCTGGGCCTAGTAGTCGTATTTCCAAAACTAGTCACTTGGCTGCCAGGCGTTAGCTATTGAGGGTCAGATTAGGTTAATAGAGTGGGCGCGTCTTAAAAACAAGTACGACCAGCCCAATCACAAACAGTACTGGGACGATAGCCATCCCTACGCGTTGGCTATCATAGGTAGCAGTCAAGGCTCCACATAAAAGCGGGCCTAAGAACGAAGTCGCCTTACCAGAAAACGCGAAGAACCCGAAAAACTCGTTCACCTTATCCGCTGGAGCGATCCGGCTCAGGAATGCCCGGCTCGCTGATTGGTTTGGGCCAATAAAAATTCCCAAGACAATAGCGCAGGCCCAAAATCCCGCTTTAGTTTCGACGAAAACCGCCGCCGCGCTGCTGGCAGAAAGACATATCAACGAGATAATTATCGTCTTACGACTGCCAATACGATCTTCCAAAAACGAGAATCCAAACGCCCCCAAACCGGCAGACACATTTAGCGCTACGCCAAATACAAGAATCTGCTCCGTCGAAAATTGAAATGTTCCGGCTGCGTAAATAGCCCCAAAGGTGAAAGCGGTAACGAGAGCGTCGTTATAGAATATTCGAGAAACGAAGAGCCAAAATATATTCTGGTAGGAACGCAGATGCCTGAAAGTCTCCGCCAGTCTGCTTATCGCGTTGCTAACGACTTCACGCGCACCGTGAGAGGGTCTTGGGGTCTGCTTTTCCTTCACGAGAAGTAGCATGGGCAAGGCGAACACAAATACCCATACGCCCACCATTAAGCTAGTTGCTCGGACATTTTGGACCGCATCCTTGGAGAATCCGAACCAAGGGGAATCCGTATCGACGAATCCAATGAACGATAACCCCAAGCAAAGCAGTCCTCCCAAATAGCCCGCAGCGAACGCCCGCCCAGAAACTTTGCCATGCGACTCCTTGGGAGCGATTTCCGTAAGAAAAGCGTTGTTAAATACGATCGCAAGCTCGATGGCGATAGTTCCTATGCTGAAAATGATGGCGGCTAGAATAGCCTGTCCCGGCAGGGGAAAGAACAATGCGAACGAAGCAATCGAGCACAAGACCACGCAAGATCCCATCATTCGGCGCTTCCAGCTGTAAGCGTCCCCGATCGCTCCCAGCACCGGCGAAAGCAGGCCAATCGAAACTGACGAGATCGCTACCGCAACCCCCCAGATAAAAGTGCCACTCGCCTCGTCAGCCGCTATCTGCGTCGTGAATAAAGTGGCATATACAAAAGTCCCAACAATCGTCCCGTAGGCCGAATTCGCGAAATCGAAACAAATCCAAGAGTTTACGCGCCGCTTGCCTTCGGAAGTCACCGGTCTTATGAGAACGCTAATTGGGTTCGGAAGGCAAGTTTTCCAGTCTTCATATCAGCGGGGCTCGAGAGAACGGGCTATTAGAAAAGAGCCTTCAGATCGAACCTGGATTCCAAAAGAGCGACGGGCGACTGACTCTAATCAATCTCCTTTTTGAGCTCCCGGCGCATGAGATCATCCAGAGCCGCTATGGGCGGTTTGTCCTCGTAGAGAACCCGATAGACTTGATCGAGTATAGGGGCCTCGATTCCTTTCTGGCTTAGCATCTCATGGAATGATCGAGACGTTCGGTATCCTTCTACGGCAGTACGTTGGGACGATATGATTTCCCTGGCAGACTTTCCTCGGGCAATCGCTTCCCCAAATGTGCGATTCCGACTCCATTCACCGTGACAAGTCGCCACTAAATCACCGAATCCACTGAGTCCGTAAAACGTTTCCATCCTCGCCCCTAACGCGACTCCAACCCGGACCATTTCCGCCAATGCTCTGGTCAATAATGCTGCCAAGGCGTTGTCCCCAAGCGCCAGCCCTTGGCAACATCCTGCCGCAATCGCGTATACGTTTTTCAAACAACCACCTAGCTCAACCCCCTGTAAGTCGTGACTCAAATAGATGCGCATGCTGGGTCCACTCAAGGCTAGCTGGATCTCGCCGACGATCCCATCGTCTGACTCGCAACCCAAGGTCATGGCAGCCGGTTTGCCTTCTGCCACCTCTCCAGCGAAGGTGGGGCCAGACAAGCTAGCAACCAAAGAGCCTGGCAGCGAATCGGCAATCATCTGGCACGGCGTTTCAAGTGTATTCAGATCTAGCCCCTTGGCCAAACTAATGCAAAGCCGACTTTCGTTGCCTAGCCCTATTGCCCGAATCCGCTCCAGCCAACCTTTCAGCGCGTAGGACGGCGATGCCAGGAACACTGCCGAAACATCCTCCAAAGACGTCTGCTCCAGTTCGGCTACTTGAATTTCATCAGGCAAGGTGAAACCCGGCAAATAGGATCCATTCTCACGAGATGCGCAGATTGCCCTGGATTGCTCTCCCCGGCGTGGCAACAGAGCCACCTGACATCCCTGACGAACTAAGTGCAAAGCCATTGCCGTGCCCCACGCCCCCGCTCCGCATATTGCTACTCGTCTACTATTCGACATTCTCGGATTTCTAAAATCAGCTGGGCAGGTCTGGCAACAATCCTTGACTCAAGTTCGAGGAATTTCACTTCGAACGGAAATAAATTCACTCTTTTTCTGAATTCTCCGCCACCAGCACCGATTAACTACTTGATGTAAGGCGGCTAACCCTTTTCATTCCATGTATGGTCCGCTTTCTGTCTAACTTGCTCCACAAGAAACGCGTTCGAAATGACGCGTTGCTGGATCGCAGTTCAGACGATTTTCGGATGCAAAATGCCCAGTTCGTGAGCTTTCTGCAAAAAAGCGGATTCCGGCAGCGCCTGTTAAATCGCCACGATAAGACCAAGCGATTTAAAAAGCTCGTTTCCGCTCTAGTAGCCTGGTCCTTGGTAATCGGCCTAATTTGGGTGGTGGTCGAGAGCTCTCAAGCTCTGGAACTCTTTTAGAGCTAAACAGAGTAGCCCAAATTTGTTTGCTACTGCAAAGGGTCCGAAACCCATGCTTTCCCGACTACGATACGCGCCTACCGGGCTTTCGCACTGAAAAGCCCTTTAACGCTGGCCGACAGATAATCGCGATTCATCTTGGAAATGAACTCCTCGCTGATCAGCTTCGGGCAAGCGGCCGAACATTCATACTGGTTGGTGCAATTGCCAAAACCAGCTTCGTCCATGGCGGCGACCATATTAACCACCCGTGAATCCTTTTCGGGTTGGCCTTGGGGAAGCAAGTTCAGCTGGCCCGCCTTTGCCGATACGAAAAGCATTGCCGATGAGTTTTTGCAGGCCGCTACACAGGCCCCGCAGCCGATGCAGGCTGCAGCATCCATAGCCAGATCCGCGATTTCCTTTGAAACCGGAAGGGCGTTGGCATCTTGGCAACTTCCCGCTCGAGCGGTAATGTAACCTCCCGACTGCATGATTGAATCAAATGCGGATCGGTCAGTGATGAGATCCTTTTGCACCGGGAAGGCCTTGGCCCGAAATGGCTCGACCAAGATAACATCGCCGTCCTTGAAGCTTCTCATGTAAGTCTGGCATGTCGTCACCCCGTTTTCCGGCCCATGAGGTTTGCCGTTGATCATGCAAGAGCAGGTCCCACAGATGCCTTCTCGACAGTCATGGGCAAAAGCAATGGGCTCCTCTCCCTTCTCGATAAGATCCTCGTTTACGACATCGAGCATCTCGAGAAAAGACATATTAGAATTTAAATTCTCCGCAGCGTATTCCTCGAAATTACCTTCGGATTTTCCGTCCTTTTGCCGCCAGACACGTAGTGTTACTTTCATTGCTTTTCGAAACCCTTCGCTCGCGAATCCTCTACTTGTAACTTCGCGTAACCATTTTCACGCTCTCGTACTCCAATTCTTCTTTATGGCAATCCTGCGGCTGGTTTTTGCCCTTCCATTCCCAGGCCGAAACATGCCCAAATTTTTCGTCGTCACGCAAAGCTTCTCCATCCTCGTACTGATGCTCCTCCCGGAAATGCCCGCCACAAGACTCTTCCCGAGCCAAAGCATCACGACACATCAACTCGCCCAGCTCTAAGAAGTCAGCAACGCGACCCGCCATTTCCAGGGACTGATTTAGGTTGTCTCCCGCGCCCAAAACGCGGACATCCTCTTCGAATTCCTGACGCAGGGCCTGAATTTCGCTTATCGCTTCATCGAGCCCGCTCTTGTTGCGGGCCATTCCGCATTTGTCCCACATGATCTTGCCCAGGCGTTTGTGAAAGCTGTTAACAGATTGCTTTCCGTTGTTCTCAAGCAGGGCCTTGGTCCGACTGACCACCTCTTCCTCCGCTTTGGTAAATTCGGGGTGGTCTACCGTTGGAGCCGGTTCTCTTGGAACTTCCGCTAGGTAATGGGGGATCGTATACGGCAAAACAAAATAGCCGTCAGCCAATCCTTGCATCAACGCCGAAGCCCCCAGTCGATTGGCGCCATGATCTGAAAAATTCGCTTCCCCAATCACAAAGCATCCCGGAATCGTACTCATCAAGTTGTAATCCACCCAAACTCCACCCATCGTGTAGTGGACTGCTGGATAAATCCGCATCGGCTGCTGGTACGCGCTCTCGCCCGTTATTTCATGATAAATGTCGAATAGATTGCCGTAACGCTCGCGAATGACATCCTCTCCCAAACGGTCTATCGCGTCCTTGAAATCCAGGTACACCCCTAGACCTGTCTCTCCAACTCCGCGACCTTCATCGCACACCTCTTTTGCTGAGCGTGATGAGATATCCCTAGGGGCCAGGTTCCCGAAGCTAGGGTACTTACGCTCCAAATAGTAATCGCGCTCGTTCTCCGGGATCTGGTCAGCAGGACGCTTATCGCCTGAGTTCTTGGGAGCCCAAATACGTCCGTCATTCCGGAGCGACTCCGACATCAAAGTCAACTTGGATTGGTAATCACCAGATACGGGTATGCAGGTCGGATGGATCTGCGTATAGCAGGGATTGGCAAATGCCGCTCCTTTACGATGGGCCCGCCAAGCGGCGGTGACATTGGAATTCATCGCGCTCGTCGACAAGTAGAAGACATTGCTGTAGCCTCCCGTGGCCAAAACCACCGCGTGAGCGGAATGCTTGTCGATTGAACCGGTTATTACGTTCCGCGTAATAATTCCTTTGGCATGACCATCGATGACGACCAAATCCAGCATTTCGTGATTTGCGCAAAGCTCGATATTGCCCAGACCGATCTGGCGGCTCAGCCCCGAGTAGGCCCCGAGCAAAAGCTGTTGCCCCGTTTGCCCTCGAGCGTAGAAAGTCCGGGAAACCTGAGCTCCGCCAAAAGAGCGGTTGGCCAGCAAGCCTCCATACTCCCGGGCGAAGGGTACACCCAGAGCAACGCATTGATCGATAATATTCGCACTGACTTGGGCCAAGCGGTACACGTTTGCCTCGCGAGAACGGAAATCGCCCCCCTTTACCGTGTCGTAAAAAAGCCGATACACGCTATCGCCATCGTTTTGGTAATTCTTGGCCGCGTTAATCCCGCCTTGAGCAGCGATCGAATGGGCGCGGCGCGGACTGTCGTGAAATGTGAACGCTTTAACCGAGTAGCCCAATTCCGCTAACGTCGATGCTGCTGAAGCTCCGGCTAGACCTGTCCCTACAACAATAATTTCATATTTACGCTTGTTAGCCGGATTGACGAGCTTGCCGTCCATTATATGCTTGTCCCACTTGTTCTCCAAGGGGCCCGACGGTATTTTTGAATCCAGTATCATTGGTTGGGAAAGTCTTAGGATTGATTGTCGATCGAGACGTCGTCCGTCTCGACAATTGTCGCCGCATTATGAAGCCCGCAAATCTCGCAATCCGTCCGGCAGGCATACCCTGCTACTTGAGGATTTTGAATACGCACTTGACCGCTCATGACCGCCGCGACGATCAAGGCGTTTCCTAGAAAATAGAGGACACACACTACTATAACAATCTTATTCAAGGCATTGGACCATGTCCTCGTCTGCCATCCAATTGACTGGAACATGCTAACGAGTCCATGCCTCAGGTGCCAACTGAGTAGCCCCACTGCCAGAATGTAGAAAATGGAAATAAGCGGATTCTGGAATCCAAGTATAATCATCGAGTGAACATCGCGCACCTGAGTTCCATCGATCAAAACCGTGTTCGGATAGGCTTCCGGACCATGGGTTATCCGAACGGTAAAATGGAGCAAATGATAGATGATAAATACAAATACTATCACCCCTGAAACCCGCATGTATCGCGAGGCCATCGTCGCCCTCATAGTGATCTGATTTTGGTAGCCTTCTGGTCGGGCGGCTTTATTTTCCAAGGTGAGCTGAGCCGCGAGCCAGACATGAATAACCAACGTAGCCAAAAGGAATAGCCGTATCAGCCACAGGCCAGGGCCTAGCACCTCAAGAAAGTGGGCGTAGGCATTTATCTTGTCTGGGTGAGCGAAGATTTGGAGGTTGCCAGTGAGGTGGCCAATCACAAATCCGAAAAGTATAAAACCCGTCACCGCCATCGTAACTTTCTTGCCGATGGACGATTTAAAGAGAACGTGCAGAATTTTCATCGAGTCGCCGATTTGTACAAGCAGAATGTCTGACGCGGTGTGGATCCGATCAGGTAGTTCCGCAGGCTGATTGAAATTTATTGCCGAGACCTCGAAGGTCAATTAGGAACCCTTTGCTAAGCGCCTGAGAATGAAATGATAAGCGAAGGCGATATTGGCTATAAGGAGAGATCGCCATGCTGCCCGGTATAGCCTGAAGATATGGGCTTTCCCGTATGCCTATCGACTTCGACGTCGAGCCTGGATCTTTTCCCACTCCGGGTAGAAAAGCAGAAGGGCATTCAACACCAGCGCGTGAAAGATCTCGCCGGACCGAACCATATCAAAAACGCGTTCGATTGGCACAGTTTTGGTTGAGATCTCTTCATGCTCGTCCCATTGCAAATCAGCCGTTTTTGAGGCTTTCTCGGCTAACACGATATGGCAGGCATTGTTCTGAATAGCTGGATTCGGCCTGACGGAGCCTAGAAGCCGGGCCCGTTCTGAAGTAAATCCCGTCTCTTCCTGCAGCTCTCGCAAACCCGCGACGACAGGATCTTCTCCGGATTCCATAACGCCGCCGGGAATTTCCCATGAATTCTTCTGCACTCCAAACCGGTATTGATTTACCAGTACCATTTCGAAATTCGAAGTGATAGGGATGACATTTACCCAATCCCGAGTGCGGATGACGTAAAAGTCCCCTTCCGTTTCCCGCGAAGGATGCCGAAACCGCTTCGAGACCACATCGAAAATGCGACAATCGACCACTGGCTCAGAGCCCAGCTCCTCCCAATTAGGCACTTCGTCATCAGGTGGGTCAGGTTGCTTGGAAGCGGACATTTATCGCTGGAAGTGTCGCGTTTCAGGAAAGAGGCGCGATCGCCGCTGGCGATATACGCATTTCCAGAGCGAGAATAATATCTACTGGCTTTTCGAAACCGGAATCACGATTTCCTGGCCAATACGCAATCGTCGAGGATCGACTCCGGGATTCGCGTCAATGATGTCATTGACGCCCACCTTGTACCGATTCCCGAGCTTCTGGTACGTATCTCCTGCCTCGATCATGTGCGTCGTCGAGTCTCCAATTACGGCGTTTCGCTCTCCATCCGACTTGGTCTGGGAAGAGCCTGGAGCCGCAGGTCGAGAATCGGCCACTGGAGCCGTTCTGACACCCGCTTTTTCCAGCGCTTCCGCTTTCTTGAGCGCCGTTCCTGCCTGGATGGCCAGAGTTCTCATACTCTTCTTCACCGAGGCGATGTCCTTTTCAACCTCATCGGTCACTCGCCTCAAGCTGGATTCTATCGATGAAATCTTGCCCGCAGCTTTTCGCAGCGTTTCCCCATTCGACTCAACTGTCGATTCCAGATTGCTCACTGATTCCGTGGCTCCGGAGATCGCCGAGAGCTGAGTTTCTAGCTCATTCGCCTTGGAAAAGCCTAGCCATCCGAGAATGACCCCAGTCAGGGCTATGATTACGGCCGCTATACCTGTGAAAAGAGGCGTCTTCGAACTCGAATCCAAATCGGCAGAGGAGAGATTATCCATGGCAATACTGTTTTCTTTTCCCGTGCCCATGGACGAGGCCATCATGACCAATCCCGCTCCACAGACAAATGCTCCCATAGTTGTTCGCCTATTAAGCCAGGATTTCAAGATATTCTTGACAGCCCAAACGATTACACCTCTTTTGACCCCTCTTTTTTCGGGGCGTAGCTTAGCCTGGTAGAGCGCCTGGTTTGGGACCAGGAGGTCGTTGGTTCGAATCCAATCGCCCCGACCATTTGACCGTAAGGACCTGATGAGTCAAAGGGCCGACGAGACATCCACAGTCGGTCGATCTTCGATTGGATGAGTTCCAAGGCCCCTGGCCGACATGGCTCGGCCAGCATGGAACCGGACCACAAAAGTGTTCTATGAACGATTCTTCTAAACTATTGGCTCCAAACCAAGGAAGACGTTATAAGTTGCTCCAACGCTGTTTTTTAACGAAAGCATTGCTTCCCAAGAGCGAATGCAGAAGATTCTCCAAAATCCACCTTTGTATGATAACGTATGCCCTCCCAAGATAATAAGGTTGAGATCCCCGAGTTGCTGGAATTTTCCTCCCAGCTGCCGGCCTCTCCTAAGATTTTCGCCCGACTATCTAAACTGATCAAAGATGAGAATACCGGACTGGATTACATAGCTTCCCTCATTAAGATGGATACTTCGCTTGCGTCCCATATCCTAAGGGTCAGCAACAGCGCCTATTACGGCTGTCCGGTTAAGCTGAATGATATCGAGTCGGCAATTGCCCGCATCGGATTCAACGAGGTTCATAAGGTACTGAGCGTCGTAATTGCTCACGATTCTTTTTATCAGGCGCTACCGGCATATCGCGTCACCGCTACGGAATACGCTGACGAGTGCATAGCGGTCGCGGTTGCCTCGGAAGTTGTCGCACAACGAGCCGGGGCCGATCTCAATGCCCCTTACGTTACCGGATTACTCCACGCGATCGGGAAACTGGCGATTAACCTGTATCTCGAAAAACTTGGTAAGGCCACCCACCCGATTAAACCGCGGGAGAGAGTCGCATTGCTCGAGGCAGAGGCAGAAAATTTCGGCCTAACCCATCTGCAAGCCGGATTTGAGCTGTTGAAGCATTGGCAATTCAAACCGGAAATCTGGCAACCGATCCGTCAGCAATCCAACCCAAGAAGAGCCGCCCATTTCATAAGGCCAACAGCCATCCTTACGGCCGCGATCTGGCTCTCGGATAATTTTAAGAAATTCGATCCTGATGCTGATCTGCCATCAGAATACGTGTGGGCGCTGAAAGAATTGAATCTGGATACGCTGGAAACCGCTAGTCTGATCGATTCTACGCGTTTCGAATTCAATGATCGCCAAAACTTGTTTTCTATGCTCGACTAAAGGCTCAAATTCTCAATAGCCACTGTTACCCCAATAGGTTTGCGTTCCCCGCTAAACAAGGAATCCGCGTACAAAACAGTATGGTCTAGCCAAGAGCCCGCCTTGCTCGCGCGAGCTCTAACGCTCGCCTTAGAGAAAATAGGACCGGAGTCTGAATTTATGGATCGCGACAAGCTTGATGAAACCGTCCACGAGCAGTTCGATATCGAAGAACACGCTGTCAGCCAATGGATACATTTTATCAATGTCGTTGCGACTTTTTCTCCCATGATCGGATTGCTTGGGACCGTTAGCGGTATGATCGGAGCCTTCCAAACGATGTCAGCCGGCGGGATGGGAAAGCCAGAGCTACTCGCGGGCAATATTGGCGAAGCCCCGATCACTACCGCTACCGGGCTTTGTATTGGAATTCCCGCGATGATTGCCCACTCAAATTTCACCAATCGGCTTAATAATCAGCTGGTAGAAAACGTCCAGCGAGCCAATGCTGTCAGCGAATGTCTAGACTATCGATAATAATCGGCTGATCGCCATGCGCATTTCTGGTGGAAAAGCGCGTGGGGTGGCCTTGAGCGTATCCAAGTCATCGGTTCATCGGCCAGCGACTGATCGATTGCGCCAAGGCATATTCTCGAGCCTCGGAAAACGGATTGAGAATATCGACATCTGCGACCTTTTTGCCGGCACAGGTTCCTACGGATTGGAAGCCCTTAGTCGAGGAGCGGCCTCAGCCACATTCGTTGAAAATAGCCGCAGAGCCTGCGAAATGATCCGACGGAATATCGCGATCGTCTCTAAAAGTATGGGAGCAGATCGATTGAATGCCACTGTCCTGGCCAAGAATGCAACGAAGCCACATTCGTTTTCAAGCGAGCCGTTCGATCTGATTTTCGCAGATCCTCCCTACGAGCTTCTTGATTCAATCGCAATAGATCTCTTTCGGGCCGCGGATAGAAATCTGAAGGCAGATGGCTTGTTTATCCTAGAAGCGCCAGGCAATTATGAATACGATACCCAAGGCTGGAATCTGTCAAAGAGGATTGGCAAAGGAACCGATCAGCCCACTGCCCTTTTCTATGAGCGTGAGCGAGTAGACGCTTATGATGAGTCTAGTAACACTTAAGCTCGCTCCTGCAGGCTTGCGTTGGCGGCAACTCAACCACATTCAAACACAGAGCTACCGTTTGTTCGCGGGCTGTAGGATTGGGTACAACTTTATTTGACGCGCGCAGACTGCTACAGATCCAGCCCTACACATCTTTGAAACTCTATTTCCTCACGCGCTTCGTATTTTGTATTAGCTACCCGATTCAATTCGCCCTGCGATCATTGACAGTCCAGCTACCACGGCAGCTTCCGTTCTTAGAGGACGCGGACCTAGATGGGCTAGTTTGAATCCATTGGTTCTTAGCGTGTTCCGCTCATCGCCAGACCATCCCCTCTCGGAACCCACAGCTAAAACGATGTTTGGATGCTCGATTCTCGTATCCATTAAGTGGACGTCCGATTCATAGTTATCGAGAGCGATTCGCTCGAGATCCCCCTCCAGCCCGGCAATCGAATCTTTAAGAGCCTTCCCAAAAAAGACTTCAGGAATTCTTGTGGCAAAGGCCTGGGCCGTTCCATCCAAGACATGCCTCTTCCATTCTCCTGAACTCCAGAGTCGCGATTCCGCATAGGAAGGCTCGCTTCTATCCGTCTGAACAAAGGACAAACGCCGAACACCTAAGCTAGTCGCCTCACGCAAGATTCTCCTGTTCGTCTGTGGTCGAGATAATCCCACAATCAGCTCGATCGGATACAATGGAGGATCCGTTTTATTTAGCTCGAACTCGAGAATTAGATTGTCGTTGTCGATTCTCTCGACTTTCGCCTTCCCCCTAGGCCCATTGATCACGCCCGCATCAAACGTGTCTCCAATTTCGCGACGCAATACGCTAAGAATATGCTTGGCTCGCGCATCTTGGCGAGCCAGGGGCCGATGGACCTCATCCGCTTCAAATAAAACGATATTCATCGCTCGCTAGTTCTTCAGCAAGCTGGGAAGCCAAGTGGTAAGGAATGGAATATAGGTTATCAATATAACTCCGATGACAAAGACCAGCACTAAGGGTAACGAAGCCTTGATGACAACCGACATGGGCTTCCCAAACCGATAGGAGGCCAGGAATAGGTTCATCCCGATCGGAGGCGTCAAGTAGCCTAATTGCAGATTCGCCAGGAAAATGATTCCCAAGTGGATTGGATCGATCCCGAAAACCACGCCCAACGGCACGATCAGCGGCACAACAACGATTATCGCGGAGAAAATATCCATTAAGCAGCCCACGAGAATCAACGCGCCGTTTAGGGCCAGGAGAAACAGATACTTCGATTCGATGGTCGCTTGAGCCCACTCGACCATACGGTCGGGGATCATCGCGAAAATCAGATAGTCAGTCAGCCCCATCGCTACGCCCAGAATCAGTAGGACGCCACCTACAAGCAAACCACACTCGGCCATTATAGTAGGAAGCTCGGCTCTTACGCTGACGCCTCTCAATCTTTTGGCATCAACGAGATAGACAATAAACGCGTAGAAAGCGGATACAGATGCTGCTTCGATAGGCGTAGCAAAACCGCTGAACAAAGCAAAAAGGGCCACTATTGGCAGGACAAGCTCCTTCAAGGCACCCGCGAAAGCTTTCCATACTTCCACCCAATCAACAGGGGTCTGGTCGACACTAGTTTGCGGCTGTTTCCAAATGCCCCAAATGATTGTCATGACTACTAGCAAAGCCCCCGGGATGGCTCCACCCAGGAATACATCCTTTAGGGAAAGGCTTACTAACTTGGTATTCGTAGCGACAACGGCATAGAGGATCAACGGAAGACAAGGTGGAAAGAGGACTCCCAAGGATCCCGCTCCTGTAAGCATACCAATACTGGAGCGTTCGTTGTATCCAGCGGCTTGCAGCACTGGCATGAGCAAGCCCCCTAGAGCGAGAATAGTGACACCCGAGGCTCCCGTAAAAGTCGTGAAGAAAGCGCAAACCAGCACGGTGACAATAACCGCCCCGCCTCGCACACCGCCAAAGATCGACTGAATTAGCCGTATCAGCCGCTTCGACGAATGCCCCTGAGCGAGAAAGTAGCCAGCCAAGGTAAACAGCGGCAGGGTCACCAACAGAGGATTGCTAATGAATCCATACAGGGTCTGGGCCTGAGTTTCGATCGTTATGCTAACCCGCTCCTCAGGGAAGTAGCCGCTCCACCCCCAATTCATGATGAGAGCAGCCCCTCCAATAGCCACATATAGCGGCGCTCCAGCCACCGTCGCCAAAATCAGCAGTATCAGCAGCGGCCATACGAAACTTTCAACCTCTTCGAAAGGGTAAATAGCGAACGCTATTAGAGCAGCGCTCGCAACAAGAGGGATCCAACGCGATTTCCAGCTTGGAGAGCTGAACCAGACAATTCGGATCGCTAGCAATGCGAACCCGATCGGCATGATAGCCATAACCGCCCAGCGAGGAATTCCCCAAAAAACTGTCTCATCTCCAATTCCTTCCGTATTGATAAATTTGAAACAGCCTATCCCGATTACCGCAGTAACGAACAATGCGAGGGAAGCGCTGAAGCTACGGGCGATCACCGCCCAGGAACCCGTTAGAAAAGCGGTAAAGGTTGAAAGCGAAAGCAAACGATTCTCGCGGGCGGCAATCGCTCCTCCGAGCATGGCCACAAATAGGACTAAATGCTGCAAGAGCTCGGCGGAACCCGAGATACTAGTATTGAACCGACGCAACACGATCTCGAGCAAAGGCAGCGACATCATCAACCCGAGTGAGATAGAGATGGCCCAGTCTTCGATTCGAGCCCATGCCAAACTCGCTTGGCTGTTCATCGGCTCTATCTTCGAGCTCTCCTCTAGATTCGGGCCACTGGAAAGATCCTCATTTTCCACGCGGCATTGCTATTCCGTAGACCTGGAAAGGCAAGGGGTTTTCAGAAACCCCTTCGTCAATTAGCCCCTGCTCGGTACTCTTGAAGGTGTTCTATAGCCTGATCCCAAATCTCTCCCGGCACTGTATTGTCCCGAATATGACCGTAAGCTTCTATGGAAACTGATTGCCATTCCTCTCGCAAGTTATCGTCCAACTGGCTCGACTTCAGCCCGAAATTATCAGCCATAACGCTAATCGACTCTTCGCTTTCCTGGCGTCCCGACACAGTCATTTCCCGGCCAGCTTCTTGAGCCGCCGCTTTCATTGCCGCCTTTTCTTCTTCGCTAAACCGCTCCCACATTCTTTTCGAAATGACGATCGCTCCGATTATCGGAGCATAGTTGAAATCAAGCATGTAGGGGGCCGAGCTATACGTTTGACTAGCTAGGGCGTAGAAGGGAGGCATAGGCACCGTGTCCACCAATCCCGTGGTCAAACTGGAAACGATCTCCGAACTCTCTATGGCGATAGGTCGAAATCCCATTTTCTTGAGCAAATCCGTTTGCTGCGGGTCGCCTGACCAGGTAAATAATTTGGACTGCCTCATGTCATCCGGAGTCAAGAGAGGGTCTTTGCTGAAGATCCGTACCCACCCGCTATCGATCCAGGTTAATACTACAAATCCTTGATCAAGTATCCGTTTCTCTAGTACCGGAGTCAGCCTGTTCATGACATACTCTAGCTCGTCAAAATTCCGATATAACAACGGCACTTTCTGAAATACAGCGACCCCATTATCGATATCCGACAAACCAATACCCGTAAGCAACGCGGCGTGCAGACGATTGATTCGCATCTTATTGATGAGTTCCGATTCGCTACCTTGGCTTCCACCCGCGTATACGATTAAGCTAGCCTTCCCGTTCGTTTCCTTTCGCCACGCTTGGCCCATCTTTCGCAGCGTCTTATCGAATGATGTGTCTTTGGGAGCCAAGGTCGCCAGTCTAAGAGGAGCAGCCAGGCTTGGAATGGAGCCTATAATGCAAGCTCCAAGGAGAGCGATGAGAAGAAAGAGGGATTTCTGTGAGCGCATAATCATACAAGTTTCGATATCAGCTTATAATAGAAACACCGGGAATCGGGAAACGTTCAATCAATAACGCGTTGAACCGGGGCTACAAAGATCAGCGCTCAAAAGAAATACCAATCCAGACGCGTGAGCAGCCATTTCGCCCTTCGTTGATAGATGAGGTTGGAAAGCCGCCAATCCGGGCGGACATCGATATCGATAGCTAAAGCTTGATTCAGCAGCGAGACGAACAGCTCTTTATCGCCTTTTTCGACAGCGACGGATTCCGCCATGGCAACAAAACAAGAGGCCATGTTGCCGCCTGAAAGCTCTTTGGCCCGCTGAAAGTGCCGGGTCGCTTTTTCGACGGGATCACCCTCTCCGCCCAGTCGACTCATTTCGTAGGTTACGAAAAACCCGTGCAGCGTTCCATACTCCCAATCCGGATCAAGACCCATTATTTGATCCATCATCGCTTCGGCATAAGCCAGCTCGCCTAGAATCTGCGGATCGTCTAATGACAAAACGATCGCGCCCGACCAGGCAAGGGCAGTCCAATAGGCAGTTTCCACGTCCTCCTTCCCTAGCCTCTCAAGGGCAGCGAATTTATCTGCTATCAAATCGGCCTCGAATCCCGGATGGGCAACTTCTAAAGACCGCATCCCGTAACCTTTCGCTCGCAAATACAAATTCTTGGCGCGATCCCTCAATTCTAGCGCCCGATCATAATCCTCATCCTCGATTTCATCCGCGTCCAGTTGAACATAGCCATACGCATATTGCGTAAATCCGCTAGCCAAGGCGCCGAGCAGCGCTTCATGCCTAGGCGTCTCAGCAAGAACGCTCTCCATCAGTTTTAGACTAAAGGGTAATGCGTCTCCGACCAGTTCCGGGTCCTCATCAGAAGAAAAGGCCGTTCCTCCGCCAGACAAGGCATCGCCTAGCTGATTCATAGCCACATTCTTAATCGAGCAGCTGGCGCTGCCGAATGCGGCGACCAGTAGCAAACAGTTCAAGAGTTTCCGCTTATGGACCATTTGGGCCACAAAGTAACTGGCAAGCCCGGTTTGGCAATGGTCAATCATCGAGAGTTCAAGTATCCGGGACCCCTTCAATAACGATACTCTGGGGCCCACTCAAAACAAGTAATGAAAGCATTCCAAAGATAGGGATGACCGAGGCATTTAAGGTGGTGGGCGATCTCCGAGTGCCCGCTACCGATCCGGAAAACTTTACCTCAGAGACTAAATTCCGCTCAGCACGATTTTTCCTTCGGGGCGGGTGGGCCTCTTTTCCGTCTCCTCGGTTACAAAGAAAGATATCGATTCATTAGAATCTTGGATAGTGTCGTTAGATGAAAGATCGAAAAAGGCCAAGCGGCTCGCGGGTTCGCCTTGCTGAATCATACCCGCCCAGACGGGTTCGCTAGCTTTCGACGGCTTAGCCCAAACGCTATAATAGCGGCCTAAGCGACCTTCCGGAATATTCTCGATCCCGATTACCCCTATTTTGATCTTCCGATCATAAATAGAAAATCCCCCGCTGAATTCCTGGGCATCTACGCCATTATCCGTCTCCGGCGGCAATCCTTCGCGAGAGAACCAGTACGCCTCCGCTAGGCCCGTTAACTCCAAAAGCCGGTTCTGAAATTCCTCCTCTTCACCCTCGCTCGCTACCAGGCTATCTTGCTCGGGATTGCCCAGTTCATTAAGTACGATATCGCTCTCAGCCGGACTGCCAATCGACATTTCATTCGCTACTTGGCTCATCGAGATTCCCGAGAATATGGCCAGTGCTGCTGCGGCAGCCCAACCTCCCCATTGGACTAGAAAGCGCAAAGGCGATCCCGTAGTCTTCGAGCTAAGCAAACTGCTGCCTCCCTTCGACGTGTCGATTCTCGACATGACACTCGAGTAGATGTGGAAAGACGGCTCCACCTGGTCGCACTCGTTAGCATCCGCTTCATTCACTTGCTGCCATTCGTAGACTACCGAGCGAAGTTCTTGGTTTTCCGAAACCAGGCGCTCTACCTCAGCTTCCTCCGATTGCGGGAGCGTTCCGAGAGCGTATTGAAGCGCCCTTTCCTGTAATTCTTCCTTATTCATAACAATGTGACATTAACTGGCGGAGACGTTGCATCCCGCGCCGCATCGAGGTTTTCACCGTGCCTAAGGGCATGCCTAGCGTATCCGAAATTTCCTGTTGAGTGAGCCCCTTGCTGATAGCCAGGGATAAACTGTCCTTTTGGGCCTGAGGCAGCTTGTCGATCATCGAACGTAGTCGACCAATGTCCTCTCCCACGGCGACGGTTTCCACTGGAGAGCGCTGCTGTGATCGCGTGTCTTCACTGGATTGCAATGCTTGCGGGTCCTCGACCACAGACTCCGGCTTCATTCGTCTCAGACGGTCGATACAAAGCCGCTTTGTTACCAGAACCGCCCAGCTGAAGGGCCGGGAGAGCTTGGGATTGTATCTCGGCGCCGTTCTCCAGATTTTCACGAAGGCGTCCTGAAGAACCTCTTCCGCGATCATGCGATCTTTCAAAAACTTGAATGCATAGGAAAACAGCGGTCGCGAGTAACGAGCGTACAATTCATCGAACGCGCTGCGCTCACCCGCGCCTATGCGTCTTATCAATTCCGCCTCGATGCTCGCGTCATCCATCGAACCACTCATCTCAAACCAAAATGCTCCGGCCTAGTCGGCCTTGGCCGGCAAGCCGAAGTTCGAGGACCGAGAATTTTCCCCCAAATTGGAATCATCGAAGTCCACGTTGAAATGATCGTTTAGTCTAGCCATGAGATCCATCAATGCCTTGGACAGAACCTCATTGTATTTCGCGGTCGTTTGGGATTGGGAGATCATCGAGTAGCCCCCCCCCCTTTCATGGAAGAAACCAAGCTTGTTTCTGGTGCGTCCTTGGGATCGGGCCTTCAAAGCCGCATTCATTCGAACCTCAATTTCGCCCAGTCCATTGTCCCCCCATTTGGTGATGTATAACTGCAACTCCGGCTGATTCTCAGGCACTCGAGCCCCAAAACGGACGATTTTGTAACCCATGGGAAACTCCGTCTCCCTAAAAACCTTAACCAGCGTTTCTTCGATATCATAATATCGGTCAGCAAAGTTTCCGCTACCAAAACCATCATCATGATAGATATTATCGATGACGGTGATGTACAGTATCTGGTTCTGGTTCAAATAGATGAAAGGGATCTCCCGCTTTTTTGCGTGGAGATTCGAGAAGGCTAAAACCAGCAATCCCAGCAGCGCCAACATGAGTCTCGTCGTTTTCATCGTCGTAATCGAAAGGGAAATAGCCTCAAACCGAGGCGATTGTAACACGTATCAGTTCGTTGAACAGACTTCATTGGATTCAATTTTGGCCATATCCGGCCAAGCGTTCGCTCTCAGGCTCAATCCAATCGCTCCAAACGGAGGCGTTGACGTTCGTCGAATAGCCGCCATTCGATCACTTTCAGAGCCGCAGCCATCCCAAAACCTACGCCTCCGGCTATGAGAAACCAAATGATGATTTGATACTTTACCGCTTCTGTGGGAATCGATCCTGCTAGGATCTGGCCCGTCATCATGCCTGGTAGGGAGACGATGCCCGCAGTGGCCATGGAATTGACGACCGGCATGATGCCCGTGCGGATGCAATCCCTCAAATAGGGGAGAATGGCTTGGCGCGATGACTCTCCTAACGCCAGCCGCTGCTCGATAATCGCCCGGTTATCGT
>Ga0208624_1000060_pt1 | contig 60541 bp, 70 predicted proteins | sample Knorr_S23_td_DCM_FD_185607 | JGI IMG/M metagenome (GOLD analysis project Ga0208624, IMG submission 185607) | Marine microbial communities from Southern Atlantic Ocean transect - Knorr_S23_td_DCM_ad_71m_LV_A (SPAdes) (version 2) | ecosystem: Environmental > Aquatic > Marine > Oceanic | place... | reverse complement strand
GAAATACTTTATGAAGAACCTATTGATCCATTATTATCTGATTATAATAGAAAAACAGAAGATAAAAAAACAATTAAAATAGCTACCGATAGTAAAGAAATAGATATGAGTGATGATGAATCTGTATTATCCACAGACGAGGAAAAAGAATTAAATGATTTTATTCGTGCTAAATAATCTAAATAATAAGCATATAAGTTTATTATTTAAAAATAATATAATTTATAACTTATAAAATGAGTAGTTATCAAATATTAGAATATGTTTGGTTAGATAAAGACCTTAATCTAAGATCTAAAACAAGAACAATAGGCAATAGATATCTTCTAGATTTTGATCTATCAAAACACTTATTTCGGGATTTAAATAAAAATCAACTTGATATTGAATTTAATAAAGGATTACAATGGAGTTATGACGGTTCTTCAACTGGACAAGCTCCTGGTGATAATTCTGAAATAATTATTAGACCCGTCTATATAATAAATAATGATTATTATAATCAAAAATATAATACCGATAATTACTATATTGCTTTTTGTCAAACATTTGATTTCAATCTAACACCTTTGGAAAATAATAATTATAATAAATTAATTGAATATTTATCTAAAGATACAGAAAATAAACCATATTTTGGTTTTGAACAGGAATTTTTTATAACACAAATTGATGAAAGTAATCCTAGTGAAAAAACAGACATGCCAGTAGGATTTTATGGAGATGAAACTATCCATCAAGACCAACAACAATATTATTGTAGTAATGGTCCTTCAAATGCTTTTGAAAGAAATTTTGTAAATACGGTATATAATGTTGGACTTAAATCAGGACTGAAATTATCTGGACTTAATTCAGAAGTTGCTATAGGTCAGTGGGAAATACAGGTAGGACCTATCCAAGGCGTGGAAGCTTGTCATCAATTATGGCTTTTAAGATTTTTATTGAATAGAATTTCAGAAGATTTCAATGTTAATGTAAATCTACATCCAAAAATACTTCCTGATTGGAATGGTTCAGGATTACATACTAATTTTAGTAATAACATTATGCGAAAAAAAATGGATAATAGTGATAAACAAGAAAGAGTTTATCAATATATTATCAAATATATTGAATCATTAGAAGAAAGTCATGAATTAGCTATGCAAACATATGGAGATGATAATGAATTAAGAATGACAGGTGAATGCGAAACAGCTAGTTTTGAACGTTTTACTTATGGTATTGCTGACAGGGGTTCTAGTATCAGAATTCCTATAAATGTAAAACTAAATAAATATGGATATATAGAAGACCGTAGACCTGCTTCTAATGCGGACCCTTATAACATATATTCTATATTAACATTACTTAATATTTAATTTTTATTTATAGTTTATTAATTATAAATAATAAATGTCAATTGATGATTTAAAATGCAGACTAACAGTAAGTAATACTGAAACCATATCAATAAATGATGATATTAAAAATAATCGTTCTGTTTTGTTATCTATATTTAGCATTTTTTATACTATTAGTATTATATTAAATATAATGTATGGTTTCTATTTTCTCTTTTATAAACAAAGTTTCTATGAAGGAGAATTTATAAAAATTCTAATTATTGTTACATTAGTATTAGGTTTAGTTAGTTTCATAAATGTATTTTTAATTATACAAAAATTAGATAAAGAACATCTTATTAGTTTATATATACTTTTGTGCTTATCTATAGCATGTACTTTTATATCTGGTTATCTATTTTTATCCTATTTATCTAATTATAAATTATTTAGTATCTATTTATTTATATATACTTCAATAGTTTTAGTTCAAAATATCATATCCTTTATAATAAGTATTACCTTTTTAGTAAAAAAATATAAAAATAGATTATTAGATTTTCCTAAAGCAAATATTATTAACTATTATAGTAGTAATACAAAAAGAGTAAAATCTAGATTAATAGAAACTATATAGTAAATATTATATATGTAATTCATCTCCATACATATTCCATCCTATACCTATATATCCTGACTGTTTATGTAATACCCGACACCTACTTGAACAATATACTATATCATTAAATTCAACAAGTAGTGATTTATTTGGAAGATTTTTTATATAAACGTTACAAAAGGGATAGCCGCATAAATCAACATTTTTTGTATATTGTTTTTCTACATACTTTTCATTATGTATATATTCCATACATTCTTGACAACATGTATTACCCATATTTTATAATACAATCATAAATTTATATATAAAAATATACATTAAATTTGATTAATATTTATTTTTATTTTATCATGTTAAAAATATGGAATACAATAGAAACGAAAAAAAAACTGGAACTATAAAAATATCAGAACAAGACGGTAATAAATATATAGGTTTCCTCGAAAATTCATATGAAGATATGAAAGAAAAAATAAAAATGTATGAGGAAAAACAAGATGCTCTTGATACCAGAATTAAAGAACTTCTATCTGAAAAAAAAGATTTAGTAGATGAAAATAATCATCAGGAGAGTGAAATTAATAGATTAAAGGGCGTTTGTTTAAATCTTCAAACAGAAATGACTGCTACAAAAATGTCAGAATGGTGTCTTAAAGACCCAGAAGAACTATATGAAATTGAACAGGGCATTAATGAAAGAAAGGCACAAAAAAAAGAAATCGATCGAAAAGAAAAAGTTATAACTACCCTACAAGCTAAAAATAAACATCTATATAACAAAGTTAACTTTTTATATGGTAAACATAAAATGATTAGACAAGTTTTGAATAGTGAAACTATGGTAGTACATCCATGGGTAAATGATCATGGATATAAAAAAGAACCTAAAAAATTAGATAATCCAACTAATTTTAATATGAGTTTAGGTGATTGTGGTGGTTTTGGTATGTTTGAAGAATCTATAGAATCTTATAGCGATGACGAAGGCATATTTAATAACTTAGATGAAATAGTAACTCTGTAAAAATATAAAATTGATTTGTAAATTTCATTTTTTTTACAAATAAATTTTTGATATGTTTATAACAGACTATAGAGGAAATATCTATTTATTCGCAAATTTGTGTCTAAATATTTTATATAAAAAGCTTCCATCATATGCATACTTTGAATCAGATTCTGAATTAGACATACTTTATTGGAATAAGTTTACAAATAAAGAGTCCATGATTATTTTAAATAACATTTTAAATAGGTACAAAAATGATAGATATATTTACAATATTGTTAAACGTGATAAATTTGTGTCATATAAAAATAAATTATTAAAATTAGTTTTATTAATTAATAAATTTGATATATAAAAATAAATAATTAAATATATTAATATTCAATATATGGATGAACTTTATATTACACCTAACAGTCCCTTATCTCCTAAAAATGAATCTAATATAACCAATCTAATTAGTATTGTTGAGAATAAAAATGAAGAAGATAAAGAAATTGAGGTATTCTGGTATGGTTTTAAGCAATCTATACTTAATTTTTCTAAAAATAATGATAAAATATACAAAAATCTTTATTATCAACTTGAATTTATTAGTAATAAACTGAATAACCTTAAAAAAAACAAGCAATTTCTAAATATCATTGAAATCATAAGTAATTTTATTAATGATTGTATCATAATTATTTTTAATGAACTAATTGATTCATATCATTCTAATATTTTTATTACAAATATAAAACGGTGGGAAATCATTATTGAACAAAATTCAACAGAAAAATTTTTAAACAAAGAATTAGTACTTTATGCTAGAATTTATAATAAAATCGTATCTAAAAATAATATTATTTCTAATGATGACCATATTAGGTTTTTTAAATCTATAGACATTAATAATTATAATGAAAATGAAAAGATTATAGAATTAACATTCTTAGTTTTAAAATATAATGTCTCTTATTATTTAGATATAATACTCAAAAATTATCTATATATAATTCCATATTTAAATCAAAAGTATAAACTAAATATACACAAATCCACTAAAGGTACAAAAATCATTAAACTTTTAAAAAATCATATATAAAAAATAAATTAATATTATTATTTTATTCTTTAGTTTGCTTTTTTTTATAGATTATAAACCTTTTTTTACAATTCAAAAATGGATATTTTTTGTATAACTTAAAAATAGCTTTTTCTTTGAGTTTTGCTTCAATCATTATGTCTATATCTGTATTGTATTTATCAGGTATTTCTAATAAATAGTTAGGTATTGTTTCAATATAATCAGAATGATGACCTACTCTTCCACACCCTTGCTCAGATACATGAAACTTTGGTTTGATACCACGTCTTTTCCAGGTTTCTAGAATATCAGACATGTATTCTTCAGCATTTTTAAGTTTTATGTCAGGGTGAAGCTGAATATAACAATCATGGTGATGTGTGTCAAACACTACTGGTATATTTGCTTCTTTTGAGACCTCAAGACAATCTTCAATGTTAAAGCATTTTTCACAATTCTCTAAAACAAGCCTTCTACGTATACTATCGGGAGCATTTTTAAAATTTCTTGCCCATCTTTTCATGGTTTCCTTTTTGTCTCCATATACACCACCTCCATGTACTACCATAACTGAGTCTTGGTCGCATTCCATTCTGTCAAGTATGTCCGCGTGACAGCTAAGATCAAGCAGAGTGTTTTTTAAAACATCTTCGTTGGGAGTACCCATAACATCATATTGACCAGGATGAAAGGTAAGTCGCATATTATATTTTTTAGCAAGTTTTCCTATTTCTTTGAGCTTTTGGTCAGCAAAATCCAACGTATATCTATCTACTTTAGGATTTGAGAAATGTGGAAACATATCACTACTAAGTCTAAATACTTTGATTCCATTCAACTCATTCCACTCAATCATTTTAAGAATATCATCAAGATTTTGAAGACATAGATTCTGTACATATCGAATACCCTTTTCATTAAAAGTCCGCATTATACATGAACGTGAAGCAAAAATAGGTGGTTTTTGTTCTCTTAGTTCTGTGTTAAGACAACATAAACCTAACTGGATCTTTTTGTTTACAGACATTTTTTATTTTAATGTAAAATAAAAAATTATTCAAATTTTTTTTGAAATTATATGTTAATTAATTAATTTAGCAGCTATTTTTTCTTTTTCATGATATAGAGCTTTTACTACTCTATGTCTTCCATCTATTACTAAATAATAGCCTGATTTATTTCCAGAGGGTAATATATACTCTTTTAGTGTTATAGGATCTATATTATTACTATTCCCTTCAAAATATATTTTTTCAATTTGTTTTAATTTAGATTCATTTAAATTACCTACTGTATCGTTCTCCGATGGAGGAACTAGTCTTAATTTTGCTTTTTTTGCCTTATCATCACAATTATGTTTAGTCCATTTTACCATAGCCTTGTCAAACAATATTTTATTAATATCTATAAGTAGATTGGTCATTTAATAGTATTTTTGCGAATATTAAGAAATTTTAAAATCAAAATTTAATTTTATTTATTAACTGATTAATAAACTATCTATATATTATAAATGGTATATAAATATATAGTTAATCCACAAACTGGAAGAAAATGTAGAACTGATACAAGACTTGGAAAAAATATTATTAAAAACTATAACCAAAGTGCTGGTGCGTGTGAAAATTGTAATAGATTAGAAAGTGAATTAAAAAAATGGAAAAGTAGAGCTGCGTTTTTAAATGCCCAGTTACAAGAATGTTGGGCTAATGAAACTAATCAATAATTATAAAATCACTTTCGTATAAACAAAAGGTTCTAAAGTTTATAAAAATTTGAAATAAAAAATTTATTTTAAACTTTTAATAAATGTATAAACCTACACAAACAGAACAACAAAATGTATTTGATGTATATGACATTATATCTAATGAATTTAATAACACGCGTCGTTCAGTTTGGGAGGGCGTTAAATCCTTTTTAGATTCACTTCCAACAGGTCATTCAGGATTTGAAATAGGGTGTGGAAATGGTAAAAATATGTTGTATAGAGGTGACCTCATTATGGAAGGTATAGATACATGTGAAAATTTTGTTAAAATTTGCCAAGATAAAGGTCTTAATGTAAATAGAGGGAATATTTTAGATGATTTACAAATTATTGATAAATATGATTTCGTTATTTCTATAGCAGTTTTTCATCACATATCTGATTATAAAAATAGATTTAACGCACTTTACAATATGATTAATATGTTAAAGTCTGGAGGAAAAGGTTTACTAACTGTATGGTCTGTTGAACAGGACTATGATTCAAAGAAAGAATTTGTAGCAGGTGATAATATAGTTAAATGGCACAAACGTAAGATATTAGAAAATGGTAGCCAAGGATTCGATATTTACAATAGATATTATTATGTTTATGATAGAAGCGATTTTTATGAATACTTATCTCTATTTAATTCATATATAAATATAGAGAAGGTATTTAATGAAAAGGGCAATTGGTTTTGTCAATTCATTAAAAAATAATAGTAATATATTATATAAATGGTGAATTATTACATAAGTCCTAATCATTATTTTTATAAAGAATATAAAAATGGAATTAAGAAAAGAGTTTCGAAAAATGAATATATAAAAAAACAAAAGGGTGGTAATTTAGCAATTGACTATTCTAGACTCAATAGAACATATGAGTTTGATTGTACTCATAAAAGTTTAATGTTTACACAAAAAACTATAAGTCATAAACTAACTGGACTAAATAATATGACAGAAATATATAATCAGGTTAAAGGGCTCAGAGAAACAGGGAGATTAAATCATGGATTTACTAAAGATGATTTAATCAGGAATGGCTTATCGGCAAACCTATTTACTTTAGAAGCTATACCTGTCATACAATCTGGTACAACTGTATTGTATATTTGTAATAATAGAAGATTATGTCTACTCAAAAATTTAAAAGTAAATCTCGGATTTAATGGTATAATAAACATAAATACAAGACCTCAATGTGGTCACCAAATTGAAATAGGTTCAAATGATCCATGGATAAACTATGGTAATAGACCAGGTAGAAATTGTAGTGAATTAACTAAAAATGTTAATCCTTTTAGAAGATAAATTTATTAATGAGAAAAACAATCAAAAAATCGTGAAAGCAATTTCCTACTATTTTTTTTATTTTTAGTGATTTTCTTTCCTAAAATTATTTTATCATTGCTATTTTTTCTGGATTTTTCTTCTTTGAAATGTTTGTCTAATATTTTTCTTATATCTTCATCTGATAACTTTGCTATTAGATGATGATAATTAAGCATACTGGAACATCGACTATTCATAGAAGTCATCTATAATTATTACTTATAAAAAAAACTTATATCGTTTTTATATTTTTTTAGAAATTAAATTTAAACTTAAAATATTTCATGGAAAATCTGTATTATGAGTGAAATCTATAATAGTTGAAAGATATTTAAGGGCTTCTTCTTCAGTTTGGCATTCATGTATTTTATTTTTTTGGTTATTATCTAGTTTGTCTTCCATAATAATACATATATGTTCTTGGTAATTTTTACCATTAAGTTCGTTAAAACCTCTCAGACAGCATAGTCCTTTAAACATTTGAGGTGTCATGATATACTGAGGGTTCATAGTAAACTGTGTAATTTTTGTTACAATAAAAAAACTTATCAAATTTTTCTTATTAAAACCTCCCCCAACCACGCAAAAATTGGATTTTCTTTTTCAACTTTGGGCAGACTAACCTAAAAAATCTATATTAAAGGCGATGGCTGGTGGGGGTGAAAAAAATTTGATCGCCATGCCCCACTTTCTTCGTAAGTAACCAACATCCCAAAGGGTCATGTGTAACGAAGATTGTGCGATTTGCATGGAAACTATGCGTGGAGTCCCTCAAAATGGGGTATCTATGAAATTTTGGGCGTTGCGGAAGCGAGCTGGAAAGGTGGACAACAAGACACAGTGCGAACGCTTGAAGTGTGGACACATGTTCCACCTTAACTGTATTTCAAAGTGGTTTTTACAATGCGAGAATGATGCTTCGGCAAATTGTCCTATGTGTCGTTCAAAGATCAAGTTCAGCAACAAGTTTGGTATACTGAACCGCAAGATGTACATCAAGAAGGAGTGGATTCAACATACTCAAATGTTTGACCAGGTGTTTAGTAATCGCGATGGAGATGATTTCTACGATGAAGACCCCGAGGATTCGTCGGATGAGGAAAGCCAAAGCGGTGAAAGTCATCCAAACAGTGATCTTGAGTCTGTAGACGGCGACAGTGGTGAGGATTGGGAGACTGATAGCGACTGTTCTGATTGTGAAAGCGACGATGAAGATTGGGAAAGCGACAGTGACGATTCGGATTGGGAAAGCGAGAGCGACGAGGAAGAGGATGACTTCCCAGTTCGTGGCAGGAATTATTCGCAAAATGCCCAAAGGCGGTTAGCGATTTTGTATGAAAACATGGATGGGTATGAGTACTACGACATGTCATACAACAAATTTGTCACCGTGTTTTCCCCAACCATCTTCGAACTATTCAAGTCCAAGCAGGTTATGGATGGATTCTACAATACAGAACCCGTACGTTCAAAGAAGGGTTTTCAAAATTCAAAGCAGGGTCAAGACTTTGGTTGTGCCAAGGTTTAGGTAAGTTCAGGTAAGGTTTTTCTTTAAATAGTTTTTTATTTTTTTTTATAATTATAATTACTTATAAATAGATTGTATATATAGATAGTATATGCTCTCTCAAAAAAAACAAACCCTAGAAAATAATAATAATTCCCAGGTGGATGTTAATTCTGGGATGAAAACCAGTCATGAAAAAAATTTGATGCACACCGGAGATTTTTCCCCCCAAACATCTTCCAACAAATTTGTGATGACGTCGACAAACCCGCTTTTTGCTACATATGAACAGGCTGTTCAGGAGTCTTCTAATTATTCCGTGGGTGAAAACGGTATGCTTCAATTTAATGCCGGGGGTCTAAGCTCTTCCCAAGACCCGATTAAGCAAGCGGAGGCTGCTATTTCTGCCCTTTCAGTTGCTCTTGTTCGTGGTGACAAGTCTGGAAACCCAAGCAAGGGAAAGCGTGGAATTCGCAAGGCTTCTGTTCCCACCTCTAAGATGATTTCTGGTGTGACTCGCAGTTCAATCATCCAACTGGTCCAAAGGGCTTCCCAGGCGTGTAAGAACATCCCCGATGAAGTAGCACGGGCTGATTACCTTCGCCGCCTGATTGTGCTTGCCTTTAACCTCCGTGATATTCGAGGCACTTTTGGAAAGGGTGAGCGAACGCTTTTCCACTGGATGTTCATCGAGCTCTACCACATGTTTCCCAAGACGATGCTTGTTCTTGTTCATGAGATTCCCAACTACGGCTCTTGGCTTGATCTTAACAAGCTCTATGAGCTGCTCCATTCTGAGAAGCACCGCTATGGAGACCTTATGAATGAGATTCTGACCGCTTACGTTACCCAAATCCTCATGGATAACGAGACTCGCAAGAAGAACTACTCCATGAAGCCTCATGAGCGTGATGCTGAAGATAAGCCAAAGATTTCTCTGGCTGCCCGATGGGTTCCCAAGGAAGGTCGTGCGACTGACCGATTCACCAAGATGACCAAGGCTCTTGCGCGTACAGCCTTCCCAGATGTTTGGGAAGATAACTTTCAGCATGCTCTCAATCTCTGGCGCCGCATGGTCACTACGCTGAACCGTGAAATCCACACCACGGAACAGCTAATGTGCGCAAAGGAGTTTAGCAAGATCAACTTCCGCCTTGTTTCTGGTCGTTGCCTTAACAAGTTTACCAAGGCATGGCTTGATGAGGACCGTAAGAAGGCACGCCAACATCCCGGCGACCATGACCGTAATTTGTGCCGTGAGCATTACGAGTCATTCCTCAAGCTTGTGGCAAAGGGGAAGGTGAGCGCCAAGGGCAAGTCCATGTTTGTTCACGAGATTGCGAACGAGGTCCAGACGAGTTGGCCTCTTTCAGAAGACCGCCAGATTCTACTAGAGGCACAGTTCAAGGACCATGTTGATGCGATTGAGAAGTACCGCGTCGAGCATGAGCTCACTGGACTTGGGGATTCCATTGCTATCGTAGATGTTTCCGGTTCTATGAGTGGAGACCCCATGGGATGTGCTATTGCGGTCGGTGTGATTGCTTCTCATTTCAATTCTGAGGCATGGAGGGATTACGTTATGACCTTCACAAGCACACCTACTCTGGTACGCCTTCGTTACCCTCGCAGTCAGAAGGAGTATGATGCGACCAAGAGATATGGTGGATACAGTTACTATGGTGGCGACAGCACCTCCGGTAACAGTGTTTACAGTTTCCTTGGTCCATTTGACCCTCGCCAAGCGAACCGTGAACTCACATGGCTTGAGAAGCTCCGTGTATGTTCCAGCGTTGATTGGGGAATGAGTACCAACTTCCTCAAGGCAATCGATTGCGTGACGACTACGGCTCTGGCTGCTGGTGTTCAGCTTCCTGATCGCATTCTCACAATTACCGATATGCAGTGGGATGCGGCAAGTTCCAGTGGTGATGTATCATGGACGAACGATACTCTTATTGGAAAGGCTTTGAACAAGCACAACACAAGCACTTCTTGGAAGTTCAACAGTGGATGGGATACTGGTGTCGAGATGATTGAGGCTATGCTCTCTCGAACAACTCTTCCTGATGGAACACCGCTGAAGATGCCCCAGATGATCTTTTGGAACGCCCGAGGTGGTCATGGTGGTTATGCTGTTCAAGCGGACCACAAGAACACTGCCATGGTCTCTGGTTTCAGCACCTCCATGCTCAAGGTGTTCCTTCTTGATGGTGTACTGGCTGAGCGTTCTGACCCTACGATTACAACATGGGATACACTCGAGAAGGTGCTTTCATGTGAGGACTACACGCAGATTCGCATGCTGACCGTTTCAGTTGGTGAGGGTCCATTCCGTTGTCTCCAGGCTGTGTACGATGGTGCGGCGATTCATATGCCCAAGACCTTTGGCAAGACCCAGCAATTGGTTGATTCGGTACAACCCAAGAAGAAGAAGGCAGCAGCGACAGCTGTTCGTGCTCAAGTTCTATCACCACCTCACTCTCCTCCCCACCCACCGGAGACTGACAGCGATTCAGATAGCTGTTCGGATATGCCTCCTCTTGTAGAGGGTGCTGCTTTCTCTCCCGAAGATGCTCGATTGGATGCTGTGGAACAAAAGGTAGATGGACTTGCTTCAGCAATCGGAGGAATCCAGAGCATGCTTTCTCAACTACTCGCACGGAAGTAGGTAAGTAAAACCGCTTTAATACTATCATAAAACTTTTTTTTTAGATATATTATCTAAAATATAAGTAAAAATTTGATAACAAATACAAATTTATTTGTTAATTTAGATGAACGACCGTACTAAAAAATGGATAAAAGATGATACAACTAATATAGATATAATGAAAAATAAAGGCTTTACTAATAATCAAATTAATTTAGATTCTATCTTACGAACACGATTATGGAGAGGGTTACGATTTAAAGATAAACAAACTGGGGAAATTTATAATCTAGACTATATATTCCATGACTATACTTTTAGAAACAACGATAGTAACTGTTGTAAGATTAATATATTACTTAATTGGACTAATGATGGTATCATATTTATAAATCCTACAAATGGATATACATGGATTGCTGATATATTCACAGACTATAGAATAGATAGAGTTCTGAATCCATATAAAAAATATTTTGAGTTATTCCCTTTTTGCGAAAAACATTCTAACCATATACATGTTAATGAATCTGGACCATTTTGTTTATGCGGAGATTGTAGCCCCAGACAATCTAAACACAAAGATACAAACACACATAAAAAAACCGGCGGTTTGGTTTAATATTCTACAATAAAAATAAAATTTGATTTTTTTTTATTATTAAAAACACATAATAAAATGGAAAACGATATTGTTCCACTTCGAAATCGATTTGATAATTGGACACTTTCAAAAAGGAGGGCTGGTGCTAAACTGGTCATATCTGATGACAAGACGACATATCTATGTAATCAATTATATGTTATAGCGGACTCACGTAAAGTGTTTTCAGATGGTTTTTCGTCTACAATTAAAGTATGTTGTTGTGAATGTTCTAAGGGAGTTTCATGTATGCTTTCTACATGGTATCAATATGCTAATTATTCTTGTTATCAATGTAATCGAAAAATCAGCACTATATATAATCAGACGTGAATTGAAAATTTGATTTTAATTTATATTTTGTTATTAAATAACAACAAAAATCTACATGTCAATTGAGGTTAAAAAAACTGATGAAACTATTAATCTAAAAACACCAGTAAATATAGAACAATTTAAACAGTTGGTTGAAAACCTACATGAATGTCAACTCAGATTTGCTAAAGAAGCCGCTTCTAAATTCAATATACCCTTAGAGGATGTTATTAAATGTATTCCTGATAAAGATTCATATAGTTTTGAATCCATAAACAAAAGCGCAGATAAAAATACTAAACAAAAATCCTCCAAAAATAAAAAAATGAATCTAGATAATTGGCAATCTGCTCAATCTAAAGAAGAACTATCATCTCTTAAAATATGTGACCTTAAATACATTCTACTGGATAAGTCACTAAAAACAAATGGTAACAAACAAGCTTTAGTAGACAGAATATGGTGTAATATTATCAAACCTGATGAAAAATCCGTGGAAGAGAAACCCAAGAAAAAGGGTCGCAAAAAAGAAAAAAAACAAGCACCAACTGTTGTTGAGGATTCTGATAATGAACAGGTAGTAGTTAATAATTTTCCTACTAAGGAAGATAATATAACAAATATGATTGAAAATAATAGTACAAAAGTTTATTTAGATGAAACTGATAATATAATTTCTGAACAACATGACGAAACTAAATTTAAGGTTACGTGTATATTGGTTTCTTCCCGAGGATGGCTTTTCAAAGATAGTGATGATAGTTTCGAGTATTTAGGAATTGTTACTAACAATAAACTGGTTGAAGGTCCACCGCCCCAAGAATTAATAGATCTATCGGCGTAATTACGAAAAATTTGATTTAAATATTTTTTTTGGTTAGTTTTTAACCTATCCCAATGCGGATCCAAACCTTAAAATGCTTTAGCAGCGCGTCTATATCGCTGAATTCTACAAAATACCCGCTCAAATCACATCAAAAAAAGGGGGTTAAATGGATGCTAGAAAAGGAGTTGGAGACAAGTGTAAAAGGTGGACTGCTTTGTGATGACCCTGGACTCGGTAAAACAATCCAAACAATTGGGTTAATGTTGGGAAACAAAGTAAACTGTACACTCATTGCTGTACCTACCTCAGTAATAAATCAATGGTACAATGTTATGTGTGAGATTTTCACTAAAGAGAAGGTTTACCTTCACTATGGGACTGAACGCATAAATAATAGCATGAAGTTGTTGTATAAGATACACGAGTCTCCAATTGTAATCACATCGCATTCCTCCTTGTTTAATATCCTGGATAAAGAAAACCAACACACTTGCCTTCATGATGTTCACTGGGGTCGTGTAGTCATAGATGAGGGACATACAATTAGAAATCAAAAAACGTTGCTTCATAGGATGGCATGCGACCTCAACGCTAAACACAAATGGATTTTGACAGGAACGCCAGTACAAAACAAAGAAAAAGATATTAAAAGCCTATTTAAATTTATAGGTATTTCGGCGAGAGAGGTTAAAACTAACCTGGAAAAATGTATTTCTACCTACTTGTTGCGACGGACTAAGGATATTTTGTTTGATGAAACCTTCAAGAATTACACAGTCGTAAATCATAGCTGTGAATTCACAACACAAAGAGAACAGGAAATCTACTCAAAAATTCAAGAAGGTTCTATACAAAAATTTCTCAAAAAGGAAGAAGAAATGGTAAGTAATCCATATATTCAACTGCTTGAACTACTCCTTCGTCTTAGACAGGCTTCTATTCATCCTTCAATTGCTTTAGCCTCTTTGAAAAAGAAATTCCCTGATGAAAAGTGGGATGATGAGAGTTTTTCCTTCAATAAAGGTTCTACAAAAATGCTTTCAGCTCTTAACAAGATAAAAGAAACAAAAGGTCTGTCAATCGTATTTTGTCAGTTTGTAGATGAAATGGAATACATGAAAGAACTACTTCTGGAAAATAATATATACTCTGAAACATACAAGGGTGGAATGACAATCACAGAAAGACAGACTATTTTGGATAAATTCAAAAAAGAAAATCTAATTAAAAAATTTGTTATTAGTAAGAAAACTGGAAAACCTATCAAAGTTAATAATAAGAAACCTACAGTCCTTTTGATACAAATAAAGGCAGGTGGTGTAGGGCTGAATCTTCAACAGTTCAGCAATATTCTGATTCTATCTCCAGATTGGAATCCTTCTAATGAGATACAAGGTATTGCCAGAGCACATAGAATAGGTCAGAAAGATGAAGTAAAAGTTCACAAGTTCACTCTCATTGCCAATCCGAAATATGAAGTAAAAGATTCTTTGGATAAATCCAAACAACTAATGACTATCGACCAGCGTATCCTCAACATTCAAGTACAAAAACGTGATATTATGTCTTCAATATTGAATGATGATAGCCTTATCTTTAATGAAAAATTTACTGGAAAAGAACTTAATAACAAACTGTCTTACAACGATCTCCGAAGAATGATCATTGGTTCTTAAACAGTTTTGTATATAAATTTGATTTATTTTTTATTATTTTGTGAAAATTAAAATGACAAACGGTAGTATAGAAATAGATATTGTTATGGATAGAGATGAAACAAATAATCATAAATATATTACGGAAAAATTATTAGAAACTAAATTAAATATATTTTATCAGATTTCTATGAATAGCGACAAAAATTTTACTGATTTAGTCAAATCACAAATTCCTGAAATTAAAGACTATAATAATGCTGACAAGTATTTAGAAAAATTCAACAGTTCATTAACAGAAATATTCAAAAATGATACATCTGTGGATAAGATAAATACTACTGATATACAGGTGGTTGATAGTGTTACCCCTGATAAACCGACCAAATCAATAGAAAAACCTAAAAGAAAATTTAAATTAAATATCAAACCCAAAGCCTAATCAATCAAAAAATTTGATATAAAAATAAATTTTTTATTTTATTTAACAAATGTCAAAAACACAACTTATACGACAATTCCAGATACTTATCCATCAGTGTTCTATAACGGGTGAAAAAACCGCTACATTTAGGGCTCGTCAATATTCAAATGCTATAAAAATACTCCAATCATATGAAGGAGACTTTAATATAGATAATATTACCCAAATTAGTGAACATTTTAAAACAAATGGTACTAAAAATCCACAAAAAACTATTGAAAAAATCACAGATTTCATAAAATTAGGATATATACCACAAGCAAAAGAGGCATTAGAAAATCCTCAAATTAATTCTTTAATTGAATTAACCAGAATAGCTAATATTGGTCCTTCAAAAGCAACCGAACTCTTCAAAAAATATGGAATATCTACTATAGAACAATTACGAACGCAAGTAGAAACTAATCCCTCCATCATAAATGATAAACAAAAACTAGGACTAAAATATCACGATGACCTAGAAAAAAGAATTCCAAAAAGTGAAATGAAAAAGTATGATGTAGTTATTGGAAAATTTTGTAAAAATGTATCAGATAGTTTACAAATGTCTATTAATGGAAGTTACAGAAGAAAATGTCCAGATTCAGGTGATATAGATGTTCTTGTTACTGGTCCTAAAGGTAAAAATAAAGAATTACGAAATAAATTAATAGATTTGTTAATTACTAAGGGTATTATTCAAGAAGTATTAGCAAGAGGTGATAAAAAATTTATGGGAATAAGTAGATTATCTAAAACACACCCATGTCGACACATAGATATTATTGATACAGATATTGATGAATATCCTTTCGCACAACTATACTTTACTGGTTCAGGTGGGTTTAATGCTGATATGAGAGCAGTTGCTCTAAAAAAGGGATATTCTATGAATGAATATTGTTTAAGTGATAAAAATACTAAAGTGAAAATTTCTGAAGAAACTATTCTTCAAAAACTTGGAAAATCTAGATTTGAATGTGAAAAAGACATCTTTCAATTTCTTGATATGGAATATGTATTACCGGAAAATAGAAATAAAACTACCCTTTCTAAACTAAAATAATTATCTATCTGAACAAAAATCAAATGGATTACTATTTCTTTTTTTAGGTTCTCTACGAGCATACTCGCCTCTCTTAATCCATGGATGCCTTCCTGTCATAAGGTTAAACCATTTTTTATTAAACTTACTATACATATTTATACATTCTCCTTGAATAAATGTACCTAAATCAATATCATCTAATTCATTATATGGATAATATATAATCTTATAACGTTCAGCAAATGTCTTAAGTGAACATAAAACAAAATCATACAATTCTTTAAGATTGGGAAAACATAACATTTTGTTTTCAATATTCACTATATTATGAATAACGGGTTTATGATGATTTAGACACTCTTTTACCTTATTTTCATAATTATCACGTATATATTTTTGTTCTATAACCAATTCTTCATAGAGGGAGGAGTATTTTTGGATAAATCTATTTCCTTCATGATCAAGCACTTTTAAAGGTTGTTCTATACTTGTTCCCTGTAAACCATATAATCCATTTACCATTCTTATAGGAATTTGTAAAAATGTATTTTCTCTATTTGAAAAAGAATACGCATTAAAAACTATATAAAATACATTTTTTTCTGTATTTTTTACCTCTCTTTTTGTAGAAAAAAACTCATTTCGTATAATACATGTTCCAAAACCTTTATCATATAAATAGTGGATTACCTTTTCAGAAAATATGTCTCCCATGTACCAATTATATATACGGTCATTTTTTCTATCATAAACACTATCTACAGCTCTTGTAAGTATAGTTGATCTGCTATTCTTTATTGGTCCGAATCTTGTGAAAAAGAAATAAGCCTCGTAAATTGTAACATATCCATTACAATCTGTATCAATCAATTTTTTTAACACATCTATTTCTTGTTTTCTTAATTTACATTCACATTCAACCTCTAAATGGTTTACAAATATATCAGAATTAACTCTACAATTTTCAGAACCAAAATGCTTTTCCCAAAAATTGACACATTCACGTTGATATTGTTCTGAATCTGTATCTGTATCTTCATTTATTTTAAAAAGATTCATAATATCAAATCTGGAGTTTAGTTTTTTATTTTTGTGTATTTCTATCATTATTTTAATTCTATTAAGTATAATATTTATTTCATCTTTTTTATCCTCTATATCATTAAATATAACTTTCATAAATCTTTTAGCAATATTATTATTCTTACTACATTCTATATTTTTTTTAATATTGTCTAGATTATTTATTAATATATAAATTGACTTTATTATTAACGGGTCTTCAGTGAGTCTTTTGTATTCCTTTATTTCACTTAATAATTTATTTATTAGGATTATATCATTACAAATAGTACCATATTTTTTTTTTAGATTTTTTGTTTCACTTATTACATTTATAACAGTTAATCCTGTGGATATACATGTATTTATATTACTTATTATATCAACCATATTAAATAATATATATATAATTTATCAATAATTATGACAAAAATCATAAAAATTTGATTAAAAAAATTATTTTACTTTCATTATCAAAATGAATGTTCTTGAACGAAACAATATCATTATATCCGACAATCATGATGTGTATCATTTAAAATTGAATCATAGTGACATGATTGACCAAATTTCATATTTTCTTAAAAATAAAAATAGTCCGAATGTAATTAATCAAGCACTCAAAACATTCATAAATTCACGCAATTCATTAAATAAACCTTTCTATAAATATAACCATAATACTCGTAATATTGAAAAATATAATAATGAAATAGAGATTAAAATCAATATATTGGAAAATTATGGCGAAGCAATCTACAATATTGAATATGCGATGTCATTTCTATTTCCTTTAGCAGATAAATATATTAATAGATACACAATTAAAAGTGTAGACGAGCCTATAATATTATATATTTCAGGAAATGACCTTTTTATTAAAGGTGGTATTATTGGTATTTATCGTTTTCTCTTAACAAGACAAATATTCCAGATAATTGAAGATTTAAAAAACAGACCATATACACTAGATGAATATTATAAACACATAAAAAATTATGAATGTAAGGGTGAAGACCTCGGAGATTGTGTTATCTGTTTATCTGAAATCCAAAAAGGAAATATAGTTTCAACTACATCATGTAACCATCATTTTCATTATCATTGTCTATTCAAGTGGTTAGTACATAACTCAACTCCACCTTCATGTCCTTGCTGTAGAAAAATCCAAAATAGGGGTAGTTAACAGACATATCCTATAAATCATATAACAACCATTTATATAGATATGGTTCATTAGTATTATATTCTCCATAAAATTTTAATTCTTTTTTATTTATAAAATCGTCCATATATTTATCTATATGTTTATTTTTATCTCCTTTAAGACCCGAAACAAAGTTAGTCTGTTTATTTAATTCATAATCAAGCCAATCTTTTACAAAAACATAAAGATCATTTAGGTTACTAAATTTTCTGATAAAATCAATACCTGGTTGATCAAAAGGATTTAGTCCTATCAGTACTAACATTTATTAATTAAATTGTTAAACTTATAAGTAAATATAAATGAAAAGTTAAAGAAATCATAATATAATTAATAAATGTATAACTATCTTTTTTATAAAAAAAATGATCTATGTGTTATAGAAGATTGGAATAAAGATGTTCATGGTTCAAGTGGTGAAAAACAATTTGATAATTTTTTAAAAGCTAAAAAATTAGTATATACTTCGGTTAATGATGAATATGATATTAATAGTTATCCTAATAATATTGATTTTATAGAAAACTGGTCATATATGATACAAAATATATTTCCCACTCATCTTACAAAACCATATATAGCATTAGCAGATGTATATATTTTTAATAATTATTGTTTTGCTATAGATAAAACTAAATATATTATAAAAATACAACTTATATGGAAAAAATATTATAAAAATCTAATCAAAAAAATTAATATAGCAAAAAAACCAAATTCAATTATATATCGGGAATTATATGGTAAATATCCAGATAAATAATTTAGTTATTTAATAATTACATTCTTGATATGCTACAGGAAATGCCATACAATCTCTTATATTAAAATTTTGATTATCCATTAAGACCATACCTACTAATCTTTCAAAACCTAAACCACCACCCGCATGTTTCCATGTTCCATTATGTCTTAAATCAACATACCATTCAAGAGGTTTTCTATTTATATTTTTATCTACCATATTTTGTAATAATATTTTTTCATCATCTTCTCTTACTGAACTACCTATTAATTCTCCTATATATGGAACTAACATATCCATAGATTGGACAATATCTGGATTATTAGGGTCGGTTTTCATATAAAAACTTTTAAGTTTTTTTGGATAATTATAAACCATTATTGGACAACCAAAATGTTTTTCTGCCAGATATTTTTCACAAACTGAACCTAAATCATCTCCCCAAATTGGTAATTCTTCTTTTGGTATTTTAAGTTTATTTTTATTGAATGCTTTAGATAAAATGTCAATAGCATCATTATATGTTAATCTAATAAAAGGATTATCTACATAATTATTTAATCGTTTTATAACATCTTTGGTTACAAATTTATCAATAAATTCTAATTCTTTATAATTATGTTTTAAAATATAGGATATACTATATTTTATAAACTCTTCTGATACATCTAATAAGTCATTAAGGTCACAAAAACTTAATTCATACTCTATATGTGTAAAACTGGCTAAATGTCTAGATGTATTTGATTTTTCAGCTCTAAATGATGGATTAGTGGTATAACATTTTCCTAATCCAGAAGCAATTGCTTCTAATTGTAATTGTGAACTTACAGTTAGATAAGCCTCTTTTTTAAAAAAGTCTTTTGACCAATCAATTATTTTTTTGTCATTTTCCGTTTTATATGGGGGATTAGATGGATCAATCGTTGTTATTCTAAAAACTTCACCAGCACCTTCACAATCACTTGTAGTAATTATATTAGGATCTACATGATAATATTGATTTTTATTGAAATATTCATGAATAGCAAACATTAGATTACTTCTTATTTTAAATATAGCCGAAAACATATTAGTTTTAGGACGTATATGTTGATAATTTCGTAATACCTCCCTTTTAGGACGTGATTTTGATGATAATAGATATCCTCCTTTATCATTAATTGGACCTATAAAATCTATTTCATGTATATTAAATTCAAATACTTCTTTTGAAGTTTCAGGTGGGTATCGTAAAATACCTTTTAATTCTAATGAAGCTCCTATTGTTAAATCTTCTAATTGATTAAATATTTGCTTATTATCATTTATATCAATAATACATTGTATATTATTTGTATGACTTCCATCATTAATAGAAATAAATATTATATTTGGCTGTTTCCTAATATTTTTTATCCATCCACATATTTTTATTTTTTTACCCGATTCTATAAATAATTTAAGTTCTTCACTATTTTTTTCAATAAGACTTTTAATATCCATATAACTTATTTCTGTAAATATATAATTTGTTTTTATGTAATTTATTAAATATGTTTCGCATATTTAAAATAAGTCTATTATAAATTTAGCTTAAAATTACATAATATTAAAATCTGATTTATTAAATATTATTAAACTATGATTTAAGAATATTTTATTAAAGACAAATCCTTATTAATATTAATAATTATGTCAATTGATTTACAATTGGAAAATGAAGATATAATTTTTAATTATCTATTAAATAAAAATATTTCAGATTTTGAACGAGAAGATATGGATTCAATTAATACTTTAGAAAAAAAAGTTGATGACTATATAAATAATATTGAATTTGAAGATTTAATAGAATCGACACCTCAATTTAATACATCAAACACAAACAGTTATGATTGGATTAATATAAAATATAAACAACTTGTTAAATTAAAAATTACTTTGGATTTGATTACAACAAATATAATTTCATTTTATAAAAAAATTTAAAATTAAAATCTCATTTATTAAATATAGAAGGTAATGAATAATTCTGATAGATTTACATCTAACACTTTAGTAAACTTTTATAGAAGTAATTCTCCTATCAAATCTCCTTTAAAAATTAATACTTCAGCACCGATTGAGATAATACCTACTTCAAAAAACTCTCCTATTAATAATAGTGATTGTTCTTATGATTCATTTGAACATTTAATACCTAAATATGGTTCATTAGAAGAAAAAAAATCAGACGCTCCTATTTATAACTATAGTTCTAAATGCTCTGAATCTTCTAATTTTCCATGTTTTCCCCCAACTAAAACACCTCCTAATGAAAATTTAATGAAAGATATGTATCTTAATTATATAGCTAATTCTCATTTAAAAGATACAATCAATACAGAATAAAATTTTATAAATTTTCTACAGATAAAGGTGTTATAATAAAACTTCTTTTAATTATTTTACTTCCTGTTGATTTATTATAACCTAGGGATTGATTTTTTGGTTTTAGTTTTAAATCATTACACTTTAAAATTTGTCTCATAGTATTTATTGCTGGAAATTGTTGTTTGACTATGTTATTTTTTTGTAACGATGTTAAATAACTAGACTTATATCCCTTTTTTTTTAAATCATTTTGATAGTTTTTGAATTTATCAATAACGAATGGCATAAGAAAAACATCTCTATCTATTTCAGTTCCTATAAGTGTATTTATATCAGTAAATTCTATATTAATAAATGATAACATATCTCTTAGAATATTGTATTTATTATCTGTACTATCTACATTGTCAGTACTATCCTTATTATCAGTATTATTCATAACATATTATGAATAATAAATACTTATATAATTATAAAATTTGTTGTTAATTTTATATTTATCATTTCAGAAAAATGGACATAGAAAATTATTTTAAAAATGAAATAAATAAACTTTTAATCCAAAATAATATTTATTGCCAAGTTAATCTTAGAATATTTTTAGGGTATAATAGATGTATGGCAAGAGTTTGGGATGGAGTAACATGGGATATTAATAAAAGATGTTCTTGTCCTTCTGTATCAAATAATCTATGTAAAACACACTTAAAAAAATCACCTAGTGGATATATAAATCAATATCCAGATGAAAAAATTGTTTTAAGAGCATATAGAAAACATAATCATAATGTGGAATCTTTTATTAACATTACTTCCCATAAATCTTACTATAAGTATTTATTATTGAATTCATGTTTTAATAATAATTTAAATATTAATTTAAAAGATAAAAAAAATATAAATTATAATCTAAAGATGTCTCTGGAATCTCATGAACTTTTAGATAAATTATTAGAATCCCATTCAAATAATAATAGTAATAAAGATGATATTCGTTTGAAAATTATTAAAGATTTAAAAGAAAAAGATAATTTTCATTTAACTATTGCTGAAGATAAATTTTTAAAGTCTAAAATAACTCAAATATTAGAAACTAAATCTAAAACTTTAGAGAATACTAAACAAGAAAAAGATGATTTATCTATAAATAAATCAAGTAAATATGATTTTAATATAGCAGATTTAGAGCAACTTACTATTATTGATAATGACTTTAATGAATTTACTTGTTATATATATTTCGACCATAAATCTAATAATCTTCTTTTTACTAAAAATAAAAAACAAATAGGATTTTATAGAGAGTGGATTGATGATGATGATGAAGTTCCAGATGATTTTAAAACTAAAGATTCAAAGGTTCTCCATCCAGAAAACCAACTTCCTATTATAGAGGTTGAAATTACTGAAAATGGGAGTAAATATTCAGGATTAAATTCAGGAATATATAGAGAATACGAATATGATGAAGATTTTGAACAATTTCGTCAAACTAACCAGATACACAAAATGTAATAATTAAGTTTTTTTATTTTATACTATTTTAAAATTTCTGAAAATTTTAAAATTTATCATAAAATTTTTAATATTAAATATATTTAAATGGAACGTATTAATATAGATAATAACTATATGACTTTAATTAATATGTATAATCAAATGTTTCCATCACTAGATAATAGTGTTATTAAAATGATAATGGATGAAAATCCTGAAAATACTGTTTTAGACATTCTTTTAGAATTATCTCAAGATATACCTATACCTCAACCACAACCCAATAGAATAGAAGGATTACCTTCTCCTATTGATTTACAAAGTAGTAAAAAACCATCTCCTAAAAATAATTCACAATATGAATTAGAATATGAATTTAAAGAAAATGAAATAGATACAAATGACAATTTTACAAGCTATGAAACAGTAAATGATTCTGATAATGAATTTGACCCAATATTTGGTGGAGAAGGAAGAGATAGAAATAAAAATAAATCATTTTTTGGAGGACTTTTTAAAAGAAATACATATGAAAAAAGATTTAATCCAGATGATGATTTATAATTTTCATACATTAAAATTTGATTTAAATTTTTTATTTCAAAAATTTAACATTGAAATGACAAATTCAACCTATGACTTTTTTGTATTATTAGAGTTATTCATTTCTAATCTAAAATCAATTGGTATTTTTGAATGCCAAACGGTTTATATTGATAATATAAACATAAATATACATCTTAAAACAACTGATAAATCTACAAAATGTATTGCTTTAGTAACTGATCCACAAACTAATGTAGTTCATCGTTGTTCAAGAACTAAAAAATTTGGAGATTTATGTGGATTACATAATAATAGAAAAAATACATTCAAAACAATTAATAATGACAATTCAAACAATACTGTTAGAAAATTTTCTATCAAACTTACTAAAAAAACAAAATCCACAGATATTTGTGAAAATAATAATATGATACCATTTTCTTGGGACAATACTGATTATATTATTGAAACATGCTCTGGAAATGTTTACTACGATAATCTTTTAGAATACAAATTTTTGGATAACATTAGTAATCTGAATATACCCATAGACGTGTATTAAATCCTGGTTAGACAGTTGGTATGGTGTTGGGAAATGGATGGTCAAACAAAAAAAAATTTGACTACATTTTTCCAATTTTGTTTTTTGTAACCAACTCTCCAGATGGACGTTCCTACAACAAGTCGCCTTTTAGCTTTGGTTAAAACTCACTTTTCTAATATTAAAGATTTGCCCCAACATAAATTCATTGTGATGAAGAAAAAAGGGGTCCCCCAGATCAACTTTAAACTTCTAGAAAAACACCTGGATAACTATCTATCCCATTGGTCAAAAACCCAGATCAAAAGTCTCTTGGATTCTGCCGATGACGCATATTACAATGGAGAAGCTTTCATGTCTGATGGACTCTATGATAAAATCAGGGAATCCTATACCCAAAAATATCCAGACTCCGCTAATTTTGGACATACTAACGCACCTGTCCATGGTGAAAAAATTGTACTTCCGGTTCCTCTCTATTCTATGGACAAAGTTAAATTAGGGAACTCGCAACTAACAACCTTTCTCAACACATACACAAATACTAAATGTATCATGTCAAAGTTAGATGGAACCTCCCTACTCTTAGACTGTAATGTTCCTCACCAAAAGCGAGCTTATACTCGGGGAAATGGTACTGTAGGTCATGACGTTTCTCAAATCATTTCCCATGTAAAAGGTTTGAAAGACATAGATAGTAATATGTCCGGTTACGTTCGTGGGGAACTTATTGTCTCAAAAGAGGATTGGGCAAAGGTTCCGCCAAGATATGCCAACGCAAGAAACTTTGTTTCTGGTGTAATTAACCGTAAAACAATTACACCTGGTGAATTGTCTTTAATCCAATTTGTAGCCTATGAATATATCTCAAAGGAGCCTATTTCAATCCAGGCTCAACTAAAATTACTGACTGAAAAGGGATTTAATGTTGTATACAACAAAGTATATCTATCTAAAATGATTACTGAAGACAAACTTCCTATACTATTGAAACAATTTAAGGACAAATCATCTTACGAGATAGATGGAATCATTATTCAAGACAACGCGCCATACGAAAGAAATCCTACAGGAAATCCGAAATATGCGAAAGCCTTCAAGATGGATAGCATGTGTGAATCAGCCACAACGGAGGTTTTAGAAGTTATCTGGGAACCTTCCAAAAATGGTGCTATCAAACCTGTTGTTAAAGTCAAGCCGATAAAACTCGCTGGTGTAACAATTCAACGAGCTACTGGGTACAATGCCTCTTTTATCGAAAATAATGGCATAGGAAAGGGTTCTCTCGTAGAAATAATTAGGAGTGGAGATGTAATACCTAAAATTGTAAATGTTGTCAAAAAATCTCCAGTCACCTTTCCCACAATGCCTTATAAATGGGATGCTAACCATACCGATATATATCTTGTCAATCTCTCTGGAAATAGGGATGTAGCATTAAAGCAAATAGAACATTTTGTTACTACCTTAGAAATTGGCTTTTACAAGAAGGGTCAAATAGCAAAGGGGTACGATGTTGGTATTACTGATTGTACAAAGTTGGTAGCGGCAAAACAGGAAGATTTTCTCAAAATAGCTGGACTAAAAGACAAATCAGCAAGTAAGATTATTGGTTCAATAGTTTCAAATTGTGAAAATGTACCTATTCATAAACTTGCTGCTGCTACTCCTTACTTTTCTGGTCTTGGGCGTAGACGTCTTGCTCTTGTTGTCAAAAATATTCCAAACTTCCTCGAGTTAGAAGATTCTATTCTTAAAGCAAAAATCATCACCATCGATAGTCTTTCAGATAAAATGGCACAACTTGTAATTGATGGACTACCCGCTTTCAAAAAATTTCTCGCATTTTATCAAACTATATATAGTGTGAATTCTTCTACAAGTACATGCTCGTCACAATCATCTAGTATTTCAGGATCACCTATTCAAGGCAAGTTAAATGGTAGAGTGTTTGTATTTTCAGGTATTCGTGATAAAGAACTTGAAAAACAAATCGAAGAATTGGGTGGTGAGATATTACCTAATATCACTTCAAAAGGTAATGTAACTGATCTAATTGTCAAAGATGTAAATTCAACCAGTTCAAAGGTAGTTAATGCCAAAAAGAAAGGCATCACAATTAATGACATCGAACTATTCAAGAATAGTCTATAAAGTTAAAAATTTGATAAAAAAAATATTTTTTTTCAACAAAAAACACTATGTTGCGGATTTCGAAAGACACTAACGGTAAAACCGTTCAATTTCCAGGGTTTAATATGTCCTTTGTCAACGTAAATCACTATTCAAAACCTAATAACAAAATAGGTATGTTTATGGCACCAAATCTCAAATTCAACTCACACATAATTAAGGATAACAATTTTCACATTATATTTGCGGTAGATAACAGCGGTTCTATGAGTGCGCCAATCCATAAATTTCATACGAGATTGTCAATTTGTAAATCCGCTATAAAAGAAACTCTTCGATTTTTAGCCTCAATTGGTGATGAAGGTATAAAAAACGTTTATGTTTCTATTATTACCTTTTGTTCTAGCGCAACTACAATTGTAGAGTACCAAAAGATAAATTCCGAATCTCTGGGAATGATAATTGAAAAAGTAAATAATGTACATAGTGAAGATACTACTAATATTGGTGCTGCTATTGAAAATATAGAGCAGATTGTATCTAAATACCATTCAGATAAAAACATCAAGATTTTACTTTCAGATGGACACATTACACAGGGAATGGATTCTAAGACAATTCGACAAAACTTCTCAAAGTATTTCCAATCAACAATAGGTATAGGTAAGGAAACTGACTATGATAAGCAGCTACTCAAGGAAATGTCGTGCGAAGATGAAGAACGTAGTTGTTTGAAGTCTGGGCAAATGAAAGACCATATTGTTGATAGCGTTTTTGGGAATGTTAGTAATATGGGTAACAATCTATGTATATATGGTAACATCCTTACCTCTAACTTGAATATTGAATCAAAAAAAATAACATCTGATACTCTGAATCTAAATACACACGTGTTTTTAACATTTCAAAATTCAGAACCTATTGATTTTTCAATCCAAAACGTTTCTACTCAGAGTGTTTTGGACAGTTTCAAGCTCTTTGGTGAAAGCAGTGATTTTGAGGAAGAAATATTCCTCTTTTCTCCTAATTACGAAAAATCAGATGAATCATGCTTTGTACACTATGTTTATGATGAAGAAACGGATAGTTATTCAATTAACGGACAAGTAGTTCTTGCGAATGAAAATAGTAAGTCTTCCAAAATGAGACGTTTGTATAATATCATTGAACAGTTTATAGAACTTTCAAATGTTTTTAAGAAATTAGATTTGGACACACCAGATAAAACCCTATTTACAAATATTCTGGATAAAATAGATAAGAATCTCTCAAAAATTCAAAATATGGATGATTCTCTAAGATACACTTCATATATATCATCTGTTCTTAAAGAATACAAAAGTTCGATAGAACCTCTTCTAGATATTCTTAATCAAAATAATTATTCATATGCTGTGTATAGAACTGCCTCTGCTCCCGTACGAATGTGTAGTGCTCAATCGTCTCGTAGTAATTTCGCTTTTATGGGTAGACTGGCAAGTCTAAATTATAGCAACCCTGACGGAAATGGAGAAGATAGCGATGAAGAGGCTAATGTTCAGGATTCCTCATTCGTACCAGTTGGTCCTCCTATATCGAGAAATCGTCGTTTTCCTCAAACCCCTACAAAGGTAAATAAAGGAGGGGATACTACTCCTATGTATAATTTCCAACCTGACCCAGTTCCTTCTACACCCACAAATCCCGTATCTACAATTCTAAATAGTGTCTCTTCTACTACTATTACACCTGTATCTACACCTCCCTCTTTTGATGATTTTGATATTCCACCTATTCCGGCTGATTTGCCCTAAATATATAAAATTTAAGACTAATATTAAAATAAATTATTTTATTTTTAATATTTAAAAATATATTAACAAAAATGTAATAATGTTAAGTCCTAAATCTAATAATTCAGAAAATATTGTAGATATAGTTGATACAACTGACTCAGAACACAGTGATGATAAAAAAAAAGAATCTATTCAATCTAATGAATTGGGTAATAATGTATCCATACCTATATGTCGTAAGTGTGGTCTGGTTGTGGGGGAGGATTGTAAGTGTTGGGAGCGTCAGTTAGAAACTTGCCAAGGATGGAGCCAAATTAACCAACAAAAGTTAACATGGCTTCAACTCAGACTAAAATATAATTATGAAATAAGTAAATTTTTTTTTTATACTTTAAAAACAAAAGAAAATAGATGGTCTTGGTTAATGATCGTTCTATCATCATTAACATCAACGCTCAGTTTATTAAATAATGTTGAAAATGAACCCTTTATCCATTTTTATTTGACAGTGAAGATCATTCTTGTCATGTTTGCCTTATGTATAACATTGATTGCCGCATGGATTAAAAAACAGCAATATGTAGAAAGAATAAATGATATCGATAGATACGTCCAAAGAATAAAGTTGCTTATCGAAAAGGTAGATATGGAATGTGTGTTATTGCCTTGGGATAGAACCCCGTATGATGAGTTTAAAAAAAGATATTATTCACAAATTTGTGAATGTTTAACATGTCCATCAATAAATCCATCAGAATTTAAGAAAGTTGTTTATCAAATTTCTAAGTATCATCCGGAAATTATAACATCAGGACATTGTGATGAACAAAAATTATGGCCTTGGTACGGTTATGATTTTGCAAATATTAATTTGGAGCGAACGGTGATTAGACCACTTACTACATTCGGTAAATTAATTATAGATTCATACGAATCACAATTATGGTATAATCGACTCTTTAATTTTTTCTTATGCAATAAACATGATATGAGTGAGTTAAAAGCATGTGAAATCGCAGAGAACTTGGAAGAAATGGATTTCTACCCAGAACCCCAATCAATGCACCACCGTCGCACCGACCCTGTTGTAAGGGTTGCCTAAAATTTAAGACTAATATTAAAATAAATTATTTTATTTTTAACTATTTAAAAATATTTTAACAAAAAAATGTAATAATGTTTAGTCCTAAATTTGATAATTCAGAAAATATAGTAAATATAGTCGATACAATTGATTCACCTAAGTGTGATGATAAAAAAGAAACAACTAATCAATCATGTGAAACCGAAATTACAATAGAATGTGTTGAAAGTAACACAGAAGATTTTATTAAAGTTTCTTCAAATATATTACAACAAAGACTCGGATTTTTGGAACTAAATAAAAACATACTTTCAGCATGTAAAGAAAAAAAACAAATCCTAGATAACTATTATGATGACCTCAACATAAAAATATCACTTATACAAACATCTGTAATACTGTTTTCCACGATTTCGGCATTTCTCCAAGGTCTTAATTCACAAATAACTTTAGCTGAAACAACTGTATTTATGACTACATTAATCATCTCAACCTATATAAGTCTTGTTTTATCATTATCTAAATTTTTCAAATTAGATGAAAAAAAAGAATCTGCCCATAATTTAAGGGAAAGATTTGCTGATTTTCATAATAAAATACGGCTAATTATAGATTGCCTTAAACAATGGAAATCAAAAGGATATATAAATGAAACTAATTACTTAGAACGAAAACAAAAATGGGATTCATATTTTGATGAAATGCAGACTTATTTTATCACACAATTAGAAATAAAACAAGACCTTTTTATGTCTTTTGAAAAAATTTTAGATTCAAAGCAGAGAAATAAGTATACAATCAAGATTATGAAAATAGATCATAAGGACCAAACACTCATAGATGATTTGACTTTAAAGAAAACTAAAAATGAATTAGAACATGATGCTACTATAGCTAAATTAAAACGATATTGGAATGAATCAAATGAATTTATTTAATTAGAGCTATAAAATAGCATGTATTTAAAGATAAAATCATACTTATATATATTAAATAAATGAATATAATTAATTGGTTTATTACTCCTAAACACCATATATTAAAAGGTGACGTGGTCTTAAGTGCTTCTGAATTTATGGAGAGAAACAATAATCTATCCAAAAATAAAAAAAAACAAAGAATTGATTTAAGTGGTCTTATTTACGAATATAAGGAATTAGGTAAAATACACAAGTCTTTTCAAGAAGATAAAAACTATACTATTATTACTAGAAATGGTCAACAATTTATACTTAATTGGAACTATATGGATAAATATTTTATGGATAATCATTTAAAATCTACACAAGAATATTTAAAAGGGTTAGAAACCTCAAAGATAGAATATTTAAAAACGTTAGAATCTTTAAAGGTTAAAATTTGATCTTTTTTTTTTGTTTAAAATATTTTAAAATCATACCATGTTCTCAGAAGAAGTATTGGAACAAACTCTAAATTTCCAGTTTCTACGGGAAAACATTTATGGCGAAAATGAAGGACTACATATTCCTGGAAGCCCTTTCTGTAAATTTCTCCAACAAATAATGGATGCGTCAGATAAAGATGGAGATGAAGCTAAATTTGATAGCTTTAATGCTAAACTTATGAAAGATATAAATGATGATGTAAAAATACATATTTCCAATAAAACTATAATTTTGAAAGATATACCTGATTATTGGGCAAAATTACATGAAATAGATATGGCTGAAGACTGTCCTGATGAGGGAATCTATATTGAAGGAATGCCTAACATAAATGGACTTATTATATCACTTATGTTAACATGTGCTATCTCAAAAGATAGTGGTTTAGATAAACAACTAAGTTCAACAATCTTGGCTATGTTTCAGAAACCAACAATTTCTGAAATATATGATGAATATGTACAACTATTTAATACTTTTATTGATAAAATCTCTGGAGAACAAGATAAAGTAAAAGAAGCAGTCCTTGGACTTGGTGATACCCTAAAAAAAGCTGCCGAAGCGATCGATACTAGAATAACAATACAAAATAATAGAATTGCTGCGACTGAATTTGTAAAAATATTTTTGAAAAAATATGATATAAATAATCCAGGATATAGCACCTCATGTTGTATTACTCTTGACGATTTTGTACATGGTGAATCTATTTTTACCTTGCCTTGTGGACATAGTTTTAGTATGAAGGCACTTCCAGGGGTTTTATCTTCAAGCTCGTCATTTAATGAGTGTCCTATTTGTAGAGATGACCCTTTAAAAAATAAAACATTTTGGGAAGGAATAGATAATATTAAAACTGTTTTACTTGACTATGAAAACAGTGATGAGATGAAATTATTGAATAGATGTAAAGAGCAAGCCACAAAAACCGCTTCAAAGTGTCTTGGTGAATAGACTAAACCATTAAAACAACAATTATTTATATCGTATAACTATACTTCTGTTAATGTATCTAAAAAACCATATGTTACTTCTTTTATGATATTTGAGTCTCCTACCGTATTGGTCATTCCATATATAGCACATGTTCCACTTGTTTTTTTATTTGGATTTATTTTAGCATATGTAACAGACTCATTTAAGTCTTCTATAAATTTCAATAGTATTTTATTTTTTACATGTACATTTGTTAAACATATATGAAATGCTTTAGGATTTTGTAGAATATTTAGATTCCAGCCTTTTTCACTCATCTTAGACCCTACAAGATATATATCTATTGTATCTGATCTAAGTGCTATAACAGAAGTAGCTGGTGTACCTATTACTTTTATATCCTCTATCTGCATAATACTATGTAATAAAGCGTTTTTTAATTTTATTATATTTAGGGCACTTTCTGTGTATCCTTTAAGTCCATAATATAGAAGAGATGCCCATGTAGTAGCAACTATAACTCCTGAACGAGAACCTGCTATAGTAGGAGTTGCGTAAATTCCACCACTCCAATCAGTATTTACAAAATATTGATATTTTCGTAACTCTTTATTTTTATATAGAATTATTGATGAACCTTTCATAGTAAATCCATATTTATGTGGATCAGCAGATATACTTGTAACACCCTCCAAATTAAAATCAAATTCATAATTAGTTATACCTATTTTCTTTATGAATGGTAATACAAACCCTCCTAAACAACAATCAACATGTAAACCTATATTATTTTTAATTGCTATATCTGATAATTCTTCTATATCATCTATAACACCATGTGGAAATGATGGAGCTGAACCTACTAAACATATAGTATTACTTGTTATGGATGATATTACTTTCTTAATGATAACCTTTCCTGTATTATAATCAACAGGAACTTTTACCATTTTTATTCCAAAATAATCTCCAGCTTTTAAAAATGAACCATGTGCTGATTCAGGAATAATAATCTCAGGGTCATATATTCCCTTATTATCACGATAATAGTCTCTATAAGCTTTACATGCCATAAGTATACTTTCCGTACCACCACTTGTTAAATTTCCACAACTTTCACTACTACCATTAAATAGATTTTTAACCATATTTATAATTTCTGATTCCATTATTCTAATATCTGGAAATACATCTGGATGAAGAGGATTACTATATATAAATTCTCTTACAGTATCTATCATTAAATTATTAAATTCTGGTTCATTACCTAAATAAACTGTACCTGATACTTTTCCATCTTCTGGTCTAAATTTTCTATATCCTTTATAGTTTAACGCTATCTCCTTTATATTTGCTACTGACATACCTGTTTCAGGTAGAGAATTTCTATTTTTATAATCCACTATTTTAAATTCTTTTTTTATCATACCTACGGCATCTGTAATTCTATTTTTAAGATATCTATTAACATATGGAATATTATTAATAACACCATATACTGATAATCTTGAAAAATATGTTCTTGATTTACTATATAAATAATAACAACCCAGTGCTATTAAAACCTTATCTACTTTATATTTACCTATAATCTGATTTAAATTAATACCTTGAGGTAATTTTTGGATACTATTTAAGGTTTCCAAAAATAATCTTCCCTGTTCTCTATCCATATAATAATTATTAAATATATAATCTTTAATTTTTTATAACTTGATTCTAATAATAGTTAAATCCCTGTTATAAAAAAATATAGTACAATTAATACCATTACTAATATAAAGTAGCGATCTCTATATATCTCATTAAATAAAAAATCAAAAAAATCAATCATAATACCATAAAATACAAAAAAGGCTTTATATATTTATTTAAAGTCATTTTTCTATATGAATAGGTATATAAAATGAATAATCACGTTAATATGTTTTGGAGTAAATATGTATATTTTACCCATGGTGTGTATGGGGAAAAATGTCGAGCACTCATCCAAAATGGAAAAAACAAAGGTTCAAGATGTAACTATAAATTTAGATGTAAGGGTCATTTTTGTATGAGACATTATAGAATGATTTATAAAAAATTATATGGAAATTAATTTATCTGAAATATATTTATATATTATATTATTTTAATGCATAAATATATTTGTGATTATAGATATGGTAATAAATTTTGTCATAAATTATGTTTAGCGTGTAAGTCATACCTTACTAATCATATTAAAAAACCAAAAATACCTAAAACTGGTGAATGTTGTGGAGATTCATGTTCAAATTGTGTATGGACTACTTATTTTACAGAAATTGACAATTATGATAAAAAAGTAGAAAACACACTTAATAATGCTTTCCAAAAAGCAAAAGAAAAAGAAGATACCATGAAAAATACATGGAAACCTTATAATAATGAAAGACATCAATAAAAAAAAATTTATTATTGTCTTACAAGTTTATAAATACTTATACTACTGGATAACTCGGTTGCATCGCAATTCCACATTGTCCTTGTTTTGCCTCGGTATTACGAGCCATCTTAATATATCCATTATCACCCCATGATTCACCCCAGCTATTTTTAACTAGCCAATAATCCATACCATTTTCAGTACCATATCCTACCGCAAGAACACCATGATCTAGTTGAGTTCCACAAGCTGTATCGAAAATTCCGCTCTTGTAAAATTGGAAGGAAGGTTGGTCAGCTTCAATAGCTACACTTACAGGTTGTTGAGCAACTGCTTGTTTAAGTGCCTCTTCATTATTTTGGTCAACATCAACAAAACTACTGAATGTAGCCGCATGTTTCTTGGCTTTGGATTTATCACAAGTTCCTGAACGAGCAAAGTAAGGATAATCCTTTTCAGTATCAATTCCATTATTATCCTCTACATATTGAAATGCGTAATCCATAAGACCTCCAAAACAGCCATGATTTCCTTCAGTTGTGCTACAATCAACCAGTTGTTGTTCACTCAGACTAACTAGTTTTCCAGTTTTTAGGAAATGTGCACCCTCCATAGAACCAGTAGCACTAAAACTCCAGCAACTTCCACATTGCCCTTGGTTTTTGACAGGAGTAACCGCACCTTTTTCAGTCCAATCAACCGTATCGGGAACAGCACTATTAAATGCTACCGTTCGAGAAAGTCGTCGAGATGGATGACTAAGACTGTTGTTGAATCCAAATCGAAGTTTACGCCATTCATTATAAGTCATATCCATATATTCATTTTCACCAAGACTGTAGTTGTGTCCACGACTATTATGTTGTTCAATTAGATTATGATTAAGCATGTATGTAAGTTTACGTGAAAGCCATTCAGCACTATCACGATATTCTTTATTATACTTTGAAGCCCATTTAAAGAATTTATAGTCCATATTTTGGTCGGTGTTTTCTCCAATAGGATAAGAATCAATTCCGACAGCAAGAAGACAAAATAGAGCAAAGAGAGTTGTTTGAGTTCCGAATTTCATTTAATATAATATGATATTGTGATTTATCTTTAAATAATTTACATCAAATTTTTCATATAATTTACATCACATAAAAAAATAAACTTAAAGTTATTTTAGATACACCGAACCACTTCTCCTTCTATATGTAATCTTATGTTTTTACTTAATTCATACTTTTTGTTTAGCATTTTATCTACAATTTCGATCAGACCTTTTATACTTTTTTCACTTGGCATATTAAAACCTCTCCCATGACTATATCTTTTAAAAATTTCTCTCACTAAATGACTATTTTTCCTTAGACTCTTACTTAGAATAATACTATGATTATCATTAAGCTTATCCAGACAAGGAGTTATTATCGAATCTTCAATTAATTCACCATAATTTTCTAAAGTTTCCGCAAACCTTTCTAAATTATTTATACCTTCGATACCATATTGCTCATGATATGCTTTCATAAAACTATTTCTAAACTTTCCCCTGTTACTCCATAATGGAGTAGTATTATTAAGATAGGGAATCTTATTATTATGTGAATAGCTAATTATTTCTTCCTTATCCATATTGACAAAAGGTCTTAGTATTTGAATACCATTTATAGTATTTGTTACATGTATTTTTGATAGATCAAACATATGTTTATTAGTACTTATATTAGTTAATATATTTTCTATCTTGTCTTCTCTTATATGTCCCAATACAATAGGACATCCTATTATCCTATAACAATTAAATCTAATTTCTCTTGTAATACTTTCGTAATCATCTCTATTAATAATTCTTCTCTTTATGTACTCTATATTATAGTTATACAACTCTACGTCTAATTTATTACAAAAATTCCATATCAATAATTTTTCTTTAGCACTATCTTCTCTATTATTATATGTTATATGAAAAGCACATACATTTATATTTAGTTTTTTTTCTAATCTTTTAAGTATATACGTTAAAACCATAGAATCAACACCTCCTGATAAACTAACACAAATATTACCCTTTATCCTATTTTTTAAAATTTTATATACATATTCTTCAATTTCACTAAGTTTTGACTGAGTTAAATTGTATTCTACGTTTTCAAAACCTGTTGGAAGAAAACCATCTATATTACAAATATCTCCAAAATCTATATTATTACTTACATTGTATTTTTTATTAAAACCTATAAATAACTGAGATTTGCTTGGAAAGGTTAAAAACACATATTTTTTATAATAATCTATATAAAATCTTTGTAAATTAGTTAAATCACATAATTTAACATTATTAGATTCACAATATATCTCAATTACTTTATTTACCAATGTAAAATATTGAATATCTATATGCTTATATGGCATTAAAACAAATATTAATTCATGTTGGTCTAGTTCTAAAAAATCTCCCTTGATTATATCACTTTCTATTCTTATACACATTTTAGATGCTATCATCTTAAATTTTTTTATATTTGTGTATTTTTTACCTAAGGTTCTTGTAAATTGGTCCAAAATAATTACTAAACTTATTATAAGTTTATTTGATAACTTTTTATAACTATTTTCACAATTTTTATATGAAACTAGTGATTGAAATAATACTTTTACATATAGATTTAAAAAATTTTTTTCTATTTCACCTAATTTTAGTTTTTGATCTTTATCAGCTATAGGTATCCAATGTCTATGAAGATTCTTAATCTTTGGATTAAACCAATAATTATATACACGATTTAGTGACATTTTTTATCACTTAAAATAAAATTATAATGATCAAATTTTTAAAAAGCATGTATAGGGATTATATTAAAATTTGATCATTTTTTTAAATTATCAAAATTCAATAAATGCCTGAAGATACAAATACTATTCTAAATCCTATAAATCTCTCTAAAGGAACATACATAATAACTCTTTTATCACAATTCTTTCCTTTATACATAATTACACATCTTTCAATATTATTGGGTTATGATTATAAGCGTACTCTTGGTACTTATGTTTTAAACGCACTATTACCTACTTATTCATTACAAACTTTTTTACACCTGTTCTTAGTATTTCGTCTTACCATACACATTATCAAAAATGGATTTTCTAGACAAAAAATACCTGAAAAAGAATTATGGGGAAATTCTAAAATATCGACAATTCTCTATAAATCTATTCATCTAATTGCTTTACCAACATTTGCTATAATGGTCATGGTTTTCATTACCAAATTCAATATAGACTATTATTACGATAAGCCCTTTATACCATTGGTAAATCTTATATGGGGATATGTATTATTTATGTTTATATTATCAGGGATTCTAATAACTGGAGTATGTTGTGCAGGTTTAATACTTTATAATAATAGACGTGGTAACAATAATGATATATATGAAACAGTTAGACAAAACAATAGGAGGAATATGATTATAAGATACATATACAATTTACCTATAATCTCTTCATATACACAAAATAAAAAGGTATATGATAAAGGAAATATTTGCCCTTACTGTTTAGAAGAAATAGAACCATATAAATCAGGTGTAAATAATGATCAGATGGGAATAGTTGGTTCATGTAATACAAATCATAAGTTTCATATTAGTTGTATAAAAGAACATGAAACTTATTGTAGAACAAGAAATGAAGAATTTAGATGCCCTTTATGTAGAGAATTATGGACTAATATTATAATCTAACAATGAGAACCGTCTAAAAAATTAAATCGTTCTGGACATTCTTTACATAAAAAAACTCCAGATATACTATGATAACCATGCTGACAAAATTGTTTTTTTAAATCAAAACAACCAAATATCTTATTACATAGAGTACACTTATGGTCATCGTTAATGATTTTGAATGGATTTCCCATAATTATTACTTATATTTTCTAAAAAAATTATTTTAATGTACTTTTAAAATACAGATATTTACTTCTTTTAAATAACATAGGATTATGTTATCATTTTAAATTGACTGAAGTCCTTGTGTGAGACAGGATAAACATATAAAGTTTTTTCCTATTCCATGATATCCTTCATTACAAAAATGCCATTGTTCTAAATTTAAACAAATATATGTTTTCTTACAAAAAATACAATTATGTCTATTAGTATTTTCATCTTCTATACTCTTTATTATTTCATCATTATATATAATGAATGGTTTTCCCATACATTAGATATATATTTTTGTTTTTAAGTTTAATTCTAACTCTCTTTTACTTGACTTTGAAGTATATTATATATTAGATCCGTTTTATTTAAAGAAACACAACCGCTAAACATTCTTACCTTACATATTAAAATTAAACTAGGTTTATCCATCTTATTTAATTCTTTTTTTGTATATACTTTTTTTTTTATATCATGGTAATCTATTTCAGGCACTTTAGCTATAAAACGGAGTGTCATTCTTTTTATCATTTGTATAAATGTTTTAATATCTTCCGTACTTAAATATTTAATTCCTGGTGGAATGGTTTGTAATAGCTCAATCATAAATACATCTCCAACTGTTCTTACTTCTATATTTTTATAAAAATTATATTCTCCTATTGGGTAACGATAACTAAATATATCTAATATTTGAGGTAGATTATCATATAATTCTAAAATATATATTAACATAATACAGTTCCATAGACCACAGTTAGCTGAATTATTCCAACCTCTTACTGGAGTTAATGACATATCTAAATCATGTATAGCATCCTTGTATTTTACACATATTCCATATCCAAAACCTTTTACTGGTTCATTATATGGAGGAAGTCTTGGTATATTACATGGTTCTTTGTCTTTATATTCATTTGTGTATCTTTTTCCATTAGGGTCATATATACTAAATCTTCCTTTATCCTTTTGGATTATAATTCCATGACTATCTTTATCAAACTCAATTGTATAAAAATATAATCCGTCTTTCTTTGATGTTCGACTTTTGTCGTCATTTCCCATAATTATTATCGTTCTATTTTTATTTTTTGGTATAAATCCTCTATTAGGTCCTCCATAAAAAACGGGAAATTTTTTTGACTGATAATATTTTATTAAATTTTCTTCTAAATTAGCTAAAATCTCCTGCGACATACATTGCATTTATTATATAATACCAAATTAAATTTATATACTTAAAGATAAATTACACTAATATCATTATAAATGAAAGCATTAATTCTTATCGCACTCTTACCATCTTTAGTTATGGCTAACTCATTACCGACGAGTTTTACTATAGACCCTACCGAACTATGTCCCCTTATTCAACAAATAGACCAAAAATTGTGTCAATCTGGTCAATTAAACAATTCACTTGATTTCGATCCTACTAAATTATGTCCTCTTTTAGAACTTTACGAAGATAAATATTGTAATGGAAGTAATAGCCATGTGGGTTTCAACCCAACTGAACTATGCCCTCTTTTATACCTGTACGAAGATAAATATTGTAATAGTACTAATAAACATGTAGGTTTCAACCCTGCTGAACTATGTCCCTTAATTGACTTAGTAGACCAAAAACTCTGTAAATCGGGACGTAAACATGTAGGTTTCAACCCTGCTGAACTATGTCCCTTAATTGACTTAGTAGACCAAAAACTCTGTCAATCGGGACGTAAACATGTAGGTTTCAACCCTGCTGAACTATGCCCTCTTATTGATTTAGTAGACCAAAAACTCTGTCAATCGGGACGTAAACATGTAGGTTTCAACCCTGCTGAACTTTGTCCCTTGATTGTCAAAGTTGACAAAAAACTCTGTGAATAGATACATTTAATATAACACCTAATTATATTAAATTTATCAATTTATTCAAATAATTCACTTATACAACCTCCAGAAAAATGAGTTAATAGGATAACAATTGTTGTAATAATTATATATTTAATTCCATTATTAGTAAAACTTTCTTCTCTTAACTTTGTTAGATAACCAGATGAACATATAATTATTATATATGCCCAAATAACTGATATATATCTACTTGTATCTAGGTTATTATACATTAAGAATGGTATCAAAAAACTCATAGATATTATGAATTTAGAACCTATTACACCTATTGCCTCCTTAAGAGGTTTATATGAATCATCTTCTAAATTACCTGCTTTCTTAGACATATACATACCAAACGCATCTGAAAGTGTATCAGAAATTGCTATAGTCAAGATAGATACAATTATCGCTATTTTTGAACCTGTTCCTGAACTCATACCCATTATTAGTCCTATTGTTGTAATTGCACCCGATATTACTCCGAAATATGTTCCTTCTATATATTCATTCATATCCATTTATATTATCATTATAAAAAAATTATTAAAAACATTATAAAATTATATATAAACAATTTATTTAATCTAATGTATATGAATTTAACAGATAATGAAATTAATAATATAGATAATATCGTTTATAATATCTCTGAAAATATAGATTTTTTGAGTGATCCTAAACAACTTTTAGATATAATTCCTGATGATAACCAAATTGTATTATTAGGTGAGTGTACACATGGAACTCATGAATTTTACGATATTAGAAACAGACTTACTCAATCTCTTATTCAAGAAAAAGGATATGATATAGTTCTTTTAGAGGCTGAATGGCCAGATATTTATAGAGTAAATAAATATATTAATAAACAAAATAATGACCAAACAGCAAAAGAATCACTTTCAAATATAAATAAATTTCCTCTATGGATGTGGAAAAATAATATTATTGAGGATTTAATTGAATGGCTTAGAAAATATAATATCATAATGAAAGAAAGACAAAATAAACCTGCCTATATTTTTGGTATGGATTGTCAACAATTCTTAAAATCATATAATGATCTAAAAAAATACTTAGATGAAATTGATCCGCAATTTTCTCTATATCTCAAAAGATTATTTATTTTCCTTAAAAATATTAATAGCGAACATGAATATGGTAATAGTATAGTTAATGGAGATTTAAAAAAATATATAGATACTATTCCAGAAATATTACAAGACTTTTTGACTAATTTTCAATGGGATAAAATAGAACAATATTTAGATAATATGGAAGAACTTTCTTTAGATCCTATTGATATTATTTCTGCTGAACAAAATGCTGAAATTATAGTTAATGCTGAAGAATATTTTAGAAAAATGGTATCAGAACCCCCAGGTTCTCAAGTATCATGGAACACAAGAGACCAACATATGCTTATGACAATAATGAAATTACGTAATCGATTTGAAAAAATAGATAAAAAGGGTAATATTCCTAAAATAATTGTTTGGGCACATAATAGTCATATTGGAAATGCGAATGCTACTAATAGAGGTGGTAAAGAATTTTTGAATAATAATACTTGGAATCTTGGACAGATGGTAAAAGAAAATTTTCCTAAATCAACAGTTATTGGCTTTTATACAAATTCAGGAACAGTCACAGCAGCCTCTAATGGAAATAAATCACACGAAACATATACCCTTAATCCAGCATCGTATTATTCATATGAATATTTTTTTCATAAAGTTTCTCAAAAAAAACAGTTTAGTAAATATTTTATTAATCTAAAATCCTATAGTAATGAAGAATTCTATGGACTTAGCACAAAAGATATAAATAATCTACCATTAAATGTTCAATATAGAACACTACATAATAATTGTAAAATTACTGAGGAATTTGATTTAGATTCAAAAATAGTCAACGAAAAATTAGAGGAAGGATATCGATTTATTCCTATAGAAAGAAAGGTTGATAAATATGGTATTACAAGACTTTTAATTAATAATATAGGATGGATAACTGAACATATACCTTATTCTCCTATAACAATTAATTGTTTACCTGTAAATACTTTGTTTTATCAAGAATTACCTAAGTTTTTTAATAGTAATCTTCTTCAAAGATGGATTGGAGTTCAATATTGTAAAAATACTGAAATACAATCTCATTATGGAAATAGCTGTTTAGCTAAACAATATGATTATGTTGTATATTTAGATAAAACTAACGCCATAAATCCTATATAAATTTATCGCCTTTGATCACAAAATTCGGTATATTTAGATGCCATTTTTTTTAATTTTTTACTACTTGTAGATGACCTTTTTCTTCCAGCATACCAACTATAATCACTTCTATTACAATGACCACGTCTTAATCCTTCCCAATTACCATTTTTATCACCTACCCATCTTGCTACTACTCTATTATTTTTGGAATCTGTATATTCTACTCCATTAAATCGGGAGATAGTGCCTCTACTATATTCTACTCCATTAAATCTGGTCATAGAACCATCCTTTTGTCTTGACCCACCCCTTCTACTTCTATCTTCTGTTTCATCTGCGAAACCTATACCTAATTCACGTCTTTCTTCTTTAGACATACTTGCTACAAAATCTACAAGTTCTTCATATTCTGGTGTTCCTGGTTCAGGTAAATTATGTTTTAAAGCTGGAGGAGGACTATTTGTAGTCGAATGAACTGGACTTTTTGTTGAACCTTTTCTTTTAACCCTATCTTTTTGTTTACGAAGTTCTCTTACACGTTTTATTACAGTTTGCTTATCCTCTTCTTCTAAAAATCCAACCATTTCTTCCGCAACTATATCTTTAGAATCAACTATCTTTTTAGCAATATCTTCCAAAAATCTTGGATTAGCACCTCTTCCTAATTGAACATAATTATTAACTATTTTTCTTCCTAAAGCACTATCAACTCTACATTTTCTATTTGTTTTTGGATTGACTATATATTGATATTCCATTTATATTATAGTCAAATATTTTAAAAAAAACTTAGAATATATAATTATAACCTAGTAAACTAAATTAAAGCAAGTGCTGTCTTAGCCTCTTTTTCAGCAGTGAATAACCAACCTAATGGTATACCATATATAGGATTTAAACAAGTCCTCCAGGGCTGATATGGCTTATTATATCCCCATGACATTATAGATGAATAACACTCTGCCATATAATAGAATTTTTCATTACCAAACATAAACTGGATTTTTTTATTTGGGACTTTTTCATATGATAACGGTAAAAATTCTACAGATATTTCTATCCTAGGACATATATTTTTAATCCATTTTGTTTCCCAGTTTATTATATTTTTAGATTCTTTTATGTAAACATCTCTTACAGATTGAAAATATTTATTACCATACTTGACCATTTTAATACTACAAATATAGAATCTTTTATTTTCATGGCTTTTTACTACAAGTTTATCACCATGTTTAACGTTAAATATATCACATTCTTTTCTACATCTCCAGCAAAAATGAGTACATCCACACCTGGTATACTTTGTATGTTTAAGATTAGATAATGGTTCATCCCAAAATTTATTATGTACAACATCTTTACTATAAATTAGCTTTGAACCTATCTTTTCTCTATTCCAAATAATATCTTTTCCCTTAACATTGGGCGAACGTTCAAGATAATTTATTATTTCATGTATAATTTGAAATCTATCTTTTAACTGTTGACTAATAGATACATTATCAGACTTATTTGATTTAATTATTTTTGCAAACTGATTATGAGTAGGTATATTACTCCCCCATAATAACTCTGTAGACATCTGAACATATGTAATACAATTATGAATAAGATTTATTCTAGGTGATATATTTGTCATATCCCATTTTATTCGATTTCCTTTTAAATCTACAAATGGAGACCCCTTTTCTAATAAATTATTATATTCGTCAGAATTTTTATTAGATAATATTATAAACATAAACATGTGCTTATGATTATCTAAATAACTTGAAATTATTTTTAAGATGTCATAAGGTAATTCTATAATACCAGTCATAATAGATTTTAAACGTTAAAAATTAAAAATAAAAAATAAAAAAAAACAAAAATCAAATTTTACCTTACTAAAAAGTATTTAAAAAATTTTATATAGTATACATAAAATGAATATATTTATCAATAAACGACTTATTAATGAATATAAACAAATTCTTGAATCTCCTATTGAAAATATAGAAACACATCCTACAGAAGATAATATTTTAAAATGGTATTATTTATTAAAACCTAACTCTGGAGATTACCAAAATGGACAATATCTGGGAACTTTAGAATTTCCGGAAGAATACCCGATGAAACCTCCAAAAATAACTATGATTACCCCAAATGGACGATTCGAAACTAATACTCGTCTCTGTCTTTCTATTAGTGATTTTCATCCTGAAACATGGAACCCTTCATGGAATGTTGAAACAATTCTTATAGGATTAATAAGTTTTATGCTTAGTGAAGAATATACTGAAGGTACTATTGGTTCTATAAAAGATACTTCAGAAAATAGAAGGAAATATGCCATAGAATCTATACAATTTAATAAAGAGAATATTATCTTTAAGGAACTATTCATAGAATCGGGTAAAATTCTATACCCTAAAAGTGAAAGACTGGGAAAAAGATCAGAGAAAACGAAAATGTGTCGATTCTGTTTTAACAAGGGTGATGAATTGATATCACCATGTAAATGTACTGGTACAAATAAATGGGTTCATCCTAAATGTCTTGCTAAATGGCAATATACATCTATACTTTCTCAATCAACACATCCTAAATATCAAACAGGTATAGAATACAAGTGTAATGTATGCTTATCTCCCTATAATATAAAAAAATTTACCAGAGAAGATTTAATGTTGGAATTTACAGGTAAAGAGATAGCAAATATGATAAGAAGTGGTTACTATATAGTATCGGGTGAAGAAAGCTCTAAACATAATGAAACTATTATTAAAAAACATATTGATAATAAAGAAGTAGGAGAAAATCTAAAACATTGGACACACGGTGTTTTTCTTATTACTAATGTTATACATCAAAGTACAGATATAAATCAAGATGGAATTCATGGTGTAAATTTAACAAGAAAAATTATGTTAGAAGAAGGCTATACTAAGCATTATACTATATGGCAAAATTATGGACATTTTATAACATTTTTACCACCTTTAGATATAAACCATTTTATTGGAGGTCCTTGCGAACCATTTATACCTTTTTCAATTTGTAAAATAAAAAAGAATATTATAGATAATAATGAATTACAAAGAATTAATGTAACAGTAATAAATAATTTAGTAGAAAATGAAAGTGAACATATTTTTATCTTTGGAAATACACATATAATTTTTGAAGTATTAAAACAAGTTCCACACTGTAATGTATTTGATAATAATAAAATTCATATTAATGTTTTTTGGGGATTAGCTGGTTGGTCAAGAACACAACTTTTGGGTGAAATTGCGAAAGGTGGTTGGGGACTTATGCGAGGTAAACAAGAAGAAGTTTTACCATGGAAAAAAAATATATGGCAAAATGTAATTGAAAAAAAACAACCTATTTTTGCTGGAAAAAACGATTTCTCAAGCAAATACGATTAACGTTTCAACAGAACAAAGAGGCTTAACATAACGAGGAAGCAAGTCTAATTTATTTTTGTATTGCTCTCGAAATCTCTTAACATCCTCTGGACTCTTTATACTAAGACTTATATCGAGATTGTATAGATTTTTTTTGTTGAAAATATTAGCTGCTTCGGCTGCCTTCTTGAAAATTTCTAGCTTATCTCTATGTTTTTCTATAACACATATAGATGAAGGAATACTCATATATCTATAGAAATTACCATATCCAACACGTCCAATAAGACCAGGTAGTATCGTTCTAAATGTTAAGTTTATCCTTTGTTTATGTTTTAGGGTTTTTGGATAAGATTTAGCTCTATGCATGTGATTACTAAAGAATATCATTGAGTTATTCTTTAGTGATTTACTTTCCCATTTTCCGCTGATATCGTCTTGAATTTCGAAATTTCTAAGTTGGTCTGGTTCTCCCTCCGGATAGAGAGTCAAGCTGGCAATAATAGAAGCACAGGGTTTACCATTACTATCTAGCTCATTTTTCTCAAGCCATCTTTCATCATCTCTATGACCACTTATCTGATGTGATGCTTCTGTATAATTATTACATATTATGATATTGAACATTCTATCTACATTTTTAACCGAAGAACCATATAGCTCTTTTACTACAGTACGTAAATGTAGTATAAGTTTAGCTAGTCCCAAAGGAATTTTACGCATTTCATAGTTTGCTGTTGAAGATTTAGCACACTGAAAAAGAGGATAGGAAACGGTATTTGTTTTTCCAAATCCCATTTCTCTTATGTAGAAAACTTTTTTACCTGATTTTCGTATAATATTTCCATTTCCTAACACCGAAACATTTCTAGGAGCATAGTTTCCTGGAATTCCTGCGGGTGCTCGACACCAAGGTATATTAGCAATATCCGATTTAACGTGTTCCAGTAAGTGGCTTGGTATGATTTTATCTTGATAGAAAACTCTGTTCATTTTACGAATTTCTTAAAAAATTTTCATAAAATCAAATTTTTGACGGATTTTCTCTAAAGAAAAAAATTGTTTTTCCTTAAATATTCGATTTACTATACGTATTTTGTAACACATTCCATAAAAATCTCTCGATTACATGATATATTAAATTATTTTTAATTATTATATAAAGTTATTATCATTATTATAATAAATAATGAACCGATTTTCACGTGTTATTACACAATCTAAAAGTCAAGGAGCATCACAAGCTATGCTTTATGCTCTTGGTTTAAAACCCCATGATATGAATAAAGCTCAAATAGGTATAGGAAGTGTATGGTATGAAGGTAATCCATGTAATGTTCATCTCAACAAAATTGCTAAAAATGTTAAAATAGGAATTAAAAAGACTTGTGATGATAAATTACTTAGTTTTCGGTTTAATACTATAGGAATAAGTGATGGTATCTCTATGGGAACAAAAGGAATGTTATATTCTTTACCATCAAGAGAAATTATAGCGGATTCTATAGAAAGTATTATGAAAGGACAGTGTTATGATGGAAATATCTCTATAGCAGGATGTGATAAAAATATGCCAGGCTGTTTAATGGGAATGATTAGAGTAAACAGACCTTCATTAATGATCTATGGTGGTACTATTAAACCAGGAATACATAAAGGTAAAAATGTAGATGTTGTTACCGCCTTCCAAAGTTATGGTGAATATATAAACAATAAAATAAATGATGAGGAAAGAGTTAATCTTTTACAAAACTGTTGCCCAGGTCCAGGTTCATGTGGTGGAATGTATACCGCCAATACTATGGCGTCCGCTATCGAAGCAATGGGAATGATGTTACCAAATAGTTCATCTAATATTGCCGAAAGTGATGAAAAACTATTTGAAGCGTCTACAGATGCACCTTTAGCAATCAAGCATTTATTAGAAAAGAATATAAAACCTTCTGATATAATCTCCAAAAAATCAATTGAAAACGCAATCACTGCTATGATAGCGTTAGGGGGGTCTACAAATGGTGTATTACATATTTTAGCTATTGCTAAAACAGCAGGTATTAGTATTTCACTTGAGGATTTCAATAGAATCGGTAAAAGAGTACCTGTAATTGCTAATATGAAACCATCTGGAGATTATGTTATGTATGATATATACAAAAATGGAGGTATTTCAGTTTTCTTTAAATATTTGTTAGAACAAGGATTATTATATGGAGATTGTCTAACTATTACAGGACAATCTCTTGAAAAAAATCTTGATTATATTACATTAGGAAAGACACATCAACTTTCTACCGATATATATAAAATAGATAATCCAATTAAAAATGATAGCCATATACGCATATTTTATGGTAATATTGCCCAAAAAGGTGCTGTAGGAAAAATTACAGGAAAGGAGGGTGAATATTTTAAGGGACCCGCTAAAGTATTTGATACAGAAGATGATTTTATGGAAGGTTTAGAGAATAATAAGATAAAAGACGGAGATGTAATAGTAATAAGATATCAAGGACCTGTGGGTGGACCAGGAATGCCTGAAATGCTTAGACCCACTTCTGCTATAGCAGGTTATGGATTATTAGGTAAGGTAGCATTTATAACAGATGGAAGATTTTCAGGAGGTTCACATGGATTTATTATAGGACATATTTCACCTGAAGCACATTTAGCAGGTACAATAGCAATTATAGAGAATAATGATATTATTGAAATTGATGCTAAAAAAAACACAATTAATCTTAAACTTGGTGAAGAGGAAATTCAAAATAGATTTTTAAAATGGAGAGTTCCTCGTAAAATATATAAAGGATATCTTAAAAAATATTCAAAATTAGTTTCATCAGCCTCGGATGGATGTATCACCGATTAAATAAATTTAAAATTTTATAAAATATTATAAATAAATATATAAATGGGAACTACAACCAGTATATGTAGTAGTAATAGAGAAAAGGATTTTGCCGTTTATTTAGATAAAATTTTAGAATTACAACGTGAAATTGTTATCAAAGAATTAATATTAGAAGAAACTCAAAAAAAATTATCAACAGCTAATAAAATGTTAGAAGATAAAAAATTTCAAGACTGGAAACATCCTCATTCATATGAAATGAGGAATAATAAAAAAGGTTATAGATAGAATATATAAAATTATTTATATATTTTATTATAATTTACTTAATGCATTTTCTATATATTTTACAATTAATTTAGTAGAATCCATTTTAGGTATTTCAAGCTCAAGATTATTATTATTATTTATATTTTCCAATTTCTCTAATATTTCCATACTTTCCCTTTTATAAGTATCTTTAAACATATCCACAAGCTTTGTTACCTCCTCGAATCTTTCTATTTTGTCTTTTATATAATCCTTTTTTATATCTTTTTTTATTTCATTTTTAAGATCATCTCGTGTTTTAAATCTGTTACGTAATCTATCAAATCTATTATTATAATTCATTTATATCATTAAATATATTATTTTATACTTAATTTCATCCTATTTAATAAGATATGGTTTTAATTTTCAGAAAAAAATACGCTAAATTTTTTTGTATAATTATAGTATAAGGATGACCGCAATCCGTCCTAGCGATAATGCTCTTCGTGAGAAGATAGAAGAAGACAAATACTATGAAGTATTAAATGTCATTAATCAAAAATATACCGAAATGGAAACATATATAAGTAATCTTGAAAGTGATATATCTAGCATTAAAGAGTTTGAAAATGAAATGAAAGCCGATATGGAAAGAGGTTATGATGTAGGAACAGCTCTTGATACACTTGGATTCCAAAGAGAATCTTTAGAAATTGATTTAGATTTTTTTGTTCACATGAAAAAAGTATATATGAGAAAACTCTATGGTGATTTATATCAATATTGTGGAAATATTATAGATAATGCTCTTGCTATAGAAGACCTTCCACCTAATCAAACTAAAGAAGAAGCTAAAGTAAGAAAATATGCTGGTTCTAAACCTTATCCAGGTGATGAAGAAAATGGTGTAACCTATGATATGAACGATATATATACATTAATTACAACCACATCCAGAAATCTTAGAGAATTAGCAGATGATATTGGTAGTTTTAAAAATAGAATAGATTCCGCCAAAGCGAAAGAAGCAAGAGGTTTTAGTGTAGGAAATTTAATTGTTAATTTAGAAGGACAACAACAAAAATTAACATTAGAATTCACAGGATATGTAGTAAGACTTGCTAAATTTTTAGACCAAAACAAAAACTTTTCATCCAGATGTTTAAATAGAATTAAGATGATCTCTACTGAAATTGTTACTGCTGAAGAATTACAACAAGCCGAAGAAGCACAACAACAACAACAACCGGCACAACCGGCACAACCAGAACAACCAGCACAACCTAGTGCTTAAATAAAATAAAACATATATAGACTACGAGTTGAATATTATAAAATACATAGTTTATAATCTCCAACCTTTTGAAGTTTTTTGATAATTTAAATCATATACTCTTTCTATTTGGATTTTTGTTGTTTCTAATATCTCTAAAAATTTAGATGGATTACATAACATCAATTCCGCTTGATCCTCTAAATTAATATATCCATCATGATTTCCATAATCACCATTTATTAGTTTTTGACTAAAATAATAATTTCCATTAGCATTTATTTCTAACCTATAATCACTATTAGTATTAATATCTAATAAATTTGGTTTTCTTTTTAACCTAAATTTATGTAAATATCCTGTTTTTAATCCTAAACATTTGTTTTTTTTATATTTATAATAAATCCATTTTACAGACTGATCTTCTTCTATAGAAAACCAACTTGGTGAATTTATATTATTAGGATCAAAATCATTCAATGTTCCATGATACACAAATTCCAGATTATCGTTAGCTTTATCTATACTTTTTATTTTGTTACTTTTTATACAAAACCATTTCATATATATGGTTATTATAATATAGATATATACTTTATATATTATTTTATATCTTTTATATATATAATAATGAATTTATTTGGTTATATTACTGAAGAACAAATAGTTGAGGGTGTTTTGGGAGCCTCCGCATTTGTTATTTTCTTTATCTATCTAAGAGAATATGTACAATGGAGTGTAGCATTAGAGAGTTTTGTAGCATGGACGCTTTTCTGGTGGATGCGTAAAGTAGGAGTCACTCTTTACAGAAAATATAAAGCTAAAGAATAAGTAATACTTAAAAATTAATTAAACATATATAATATTTTATATGATTAATGGTTTAACTATTGTTAAAGATTTTATTACTAAAGACCAAGAACTAGAATTGTTAGAAAAAATGAAAGACCTAGAATGGAATGGAACTCTTCTAAGAAAATCTAGACACTATGGTTATAATTATAACTATAAAACAAAAAATATTACCTATGAAGATTATTTAGGAAATTTACCATCATGGTTAGATCCTTATATTCTTAAAATTTTCAAATTTGGCTATATTTATGAATATCCAGACCAGGTTACTATTAATCGTTATTTACCAGGAGAAGGTATCGCAGCTCATATAGATGTTCCACGAATTTTTAAAGAAAAATTGTATAGTATAAGTCTAGGTTCAGGATGTAATATAGTTTTTGAAAAAGATGACGAATATCATTCTTATTATATACCACCTAGAACATTTATGTTAATGGAGGATAGTGCTAGATATTTATATAAACATGGAATACGAAGATTTAAATCAGATATGGTTTTAGATAAAGAGGTAGAACGAGATATAAGATATTCAATTACCTTTAGAAATGTTATACTATAGTTTATACCCTCGGAAATCTAAAATGGAATAAAATAATAAAAGTGATGGGTATGAGATTCGAACTCATGCTCATAAATTTCAGAGACCTGGAGGATTCCATCGCCTTAACCACTCAGCCAACCCATCAATATGATGGTATATGTTATCTTTATATCAATATCATTTCGTTCCATTATAAATTTTTAAAGGGTGTAAACTAATCAATTTTAGGCAATATCCAAAATATAGGATTTATTCTTAAGCCAGAATTTACTATGATTTAGAAATCTCCACATAGGTCTATCTGCTAAGAGCATTGTTCTTGCCCCACTCAAAATTTCACTTATTTGATCTTCGTTCCAATCATACGAATAGTCTTCTGAAAATATAAAGTTACCATTCATCAGGAAATCCTGTACTTTATTAAGCTTAGAGGATATAATATCCTTCATTTTTGTAAATCTTGGGGAATTTTTTAACACATTATTGTAATTATAGATTATCCAAGCCATATCCATTGCGTAATTAGCCCACTGGTCTGGGTGAACAACAGGACCATATTCAGCCACAATGTATTCTAGTTGACTGCGTAGTTGAAGTTCTTTTCTATTATACTTCTCATTTCCATAATAGTATACAATCTTTCCACTCCGGAGTTTCATATCTTTTTTTGGTTAAAATTTATAAAAAAAAAACTATACTTATCAAATTTTTTTTGCTTCTATAATCTATAACCTTTTGTTGTTTCTAATATCGCTAAAAAAGTAGATAGATTACAAAATACTTATTCCACTTTATATTTAGAAAGGTAGCCTATAAACGTAAAAAATTTGATATAATATATTAATAATTAAATCACATTAATTTTATTAAAATGATAGTTGACAGCGATAGCTATAAACAGGTTTTCACTCTCCCTACTTACCTTAAACCGGTTTTTATTACAAGAGAACCTACTATAAGTCCCTTTTCTCATAGTTTATATATATATACTCTATATGTTCCTCTTAATAATAAGAGTAATACAGTTTTAAGTCTAGAAAACTATTTTGTTAATACCTTAACTACTCATATTACTAATACAAAACAAGTTTTACCTATATTTAATAAAAGACTTATTCATTTTATTAAAGATAAAAACATAGATGCTATAGATTTAACAATTGACGAATGGAATGCCCTGTTTACATATGGGTATCTTCCTGAACCATATCATGATAATCAACCCATAGAAACTCTATATCATGATACATCTCAGGTAAAGGCTTTCATAGATCCATCAAATCCACATAATGTATTAATTGGGACATCTAAAATGATATAATTATATACATATTTCTATAAGAAAATCAATATTTTTTATACTATAGTAATACTTATTATCTACATTCTGATTTTGAGCATGCCTTTTTACACCATTTGTATTTATCTCTGTTTTCTTCTCCATCACAAAGTCCCTCTACCCATTCAAACCATTCTTTTGCTATCCTAGACCTCTTTATTGCCTCTTTTGCCAGATAGTTATCTGCAGTGTAATATGCTTTTCCTTTAACTAAGAATGAATGAACTCTGGCATAACCCCATTGTTGACCCGTAGCTCCTGGTCTATGACCGGTTCTCCATGCTGCTAATCCTTTATTATATACTTTTTCGATTATATCAAACGGTACACCTGTAAGTTTAGCTTTTTCCTCTAAAGATGTAGCATTAGGAAAATATTTTCTCCATTGTTTAGTATATCCAGATAATTTTGTCTTAATACGTTCTCCATCTCTGAAATCTGTTTCAAAATCTTTGTAGGCACTTGCGTCTTTATGGCTTTTTTTTGTACCTTCTTTCATTCTTTCAAGTCTTTTTTTTGTTTCCTCTACGGTGAGTCCAGTAAAATATCCCTCTGGAGCATATACATTCGCATTTTTGAGTATTTTTGATTTTTCATCTTTTTCTTTTTGAGAAAGGGCTCCTCCAGATTGAGATATGTAATTATTAAGTATCTTTTTACCAATTTGACTATGAATACTACATTTTCTATTTGTTAGCGGATTGACAATGTAATAATAATTCATTTATAATATATTCATAAAAAAATACTATTTTGTAAAGATATTAATTAGACTAATGTTAAATAAAAAGGGTAAGAAATAAATAATTATATACATATTTTCATATGATATACACCACAATTATTTAAATCTGCTACTTTTTTTTCTAAAAAGTATGTAAACATAGCTATAAATCCTCTATGTGAAACTATACAAATATTTTTATATGGAGAAAGTGTTATTAAATCTACAAATTCTTTAACCCTTTCCATCATAAATTCATATTGACGTTTTACTATATATCTATAAAAACAACATATAGTTTTAAATTGGTCTATTTCTACAGGTAAACTATCCAATTCATCCTTTACCATTATAAAATTTATATCTGGAAATTTCGTTTTTTTATATTCTAATGGTTTACGAAAACTTGAAGTACAGTTTTTGTATTCACGTATTAAATCATTCCCAAAAATAGGACAATTTGAATTTTCAAATATAATAGATGCTGTTTCTAATGTTCTATCTAAAGTTGATACATATATAACATCATAATTTGTTTTAGATATATATGAATTTTTTACTTTTTTACATTGCCTTATACCATTACTTGTTAATTTAGCATCATGTATATCTTCTAGCTGTGAATCATCTATCATATCTCGTGATAAATTATTATATGCTTCACCATGTCTTATCAAGACTATATTTCTCTCACACATACTGCTTACTATTTAATAATATTTTTTTTAGTTTTTACTTAAAAACTAATTAAGAGTTTATCTATAAATGCATATATTTCAACCCTCAAGAGAAGAATTAGACGAAGATTTTAAAACTTCATTTACATTTGATAATGATGATGAGAAAGCAAGTTTTAGTGAATGGTTAAATAATATGGAAATTGATTTTATTAGAGCTAAAATACCAGTAGTTGTTGATGGTGTTATGAAACAACAAACATGTATTGTAATTAATAATGAATCTCAAAATGAATCAGGCGAAGAGGATAGTAATAATCATGAAACAAATAACGAACCTGACCAGATTAGTATTGTTGTCGATGAACAACCTAAAAAAAAGAAAAAAAAAGTAAAATCGGACGTTGACCTAAATATATAGATAATAAATAAATAGTTTTTATTATCTATAATATACTACAAAATCCTCTATTTTTGTATTTTCTTCTATTTTTCCTAACTAAATCATTTTTGATACTATTATAATAGGATTTCATAGTTGATATATTTATAAAAAACGAGCTAAATAATCTATATATTCACTCATAGTATCCATAGAGGTTTTAGATAAATTATTAATTTTGTTTTCTATTTCATTTAACTCATCCTGTAATAACTTTATAGATTCTTTTGTTTTTTCTGGACTTTCTAATGTTTTTTTATGGTTTTCTATAATCTGTTTTATTTCAACTTCTATTTCTTGAATTTTTTCTAAATTCTCATTTCCATTGTTTACCTTATTTTGTAGATTACTTAAGATTGCCTTATTTTCTTTATTTATAGTATTTACTTTTTTTATTTGTTGAATTAACATTTCTTTTTTTTCTAACAATAGGTTTGTTAAATTGGATTCTTCTCCTTTTACTATTGTCTGTTCAGGTATGCTTTTCTTTGATGACATACTATATTATAATAATTTATTTTTATTTAAAATAGTTTATTTACTTATGGTTTTAAATTTTAGATTTTTAATTACTTTATATAGCATTTCTAAAAAATGGCGTAATTCCATCATATGGTACCCAATTATCGCCTGTTAATCTACCATCTTTGTTAACAAATATAGGTTCAGTCTTTGTCATTCTTTTAATAAACTCTGTATACACTTCAGCATGTAATGAACCTCCATAAAATATTATATTTCTTGGTTGAGAAAACATTTCTCCCCTACATGCCTTTGGTCCTCTTTCCATTTTAGATTTATCGAATTTAGCGAACATTCTACATAGAGTATAGATATCCATTATCATTATAAGAGAACTAAAATCTAAAATATTATCAAATTCTTTATCAACTATTTTATTCCATATATCTCTATTGTTATAAAAATCATCTTTCGTTAATACTGACTTTTTAAATTGTTTATCAATAACACCTTTTATAAATAAAGTGCTATTATTAATTTCGTCGATATGTTCTGAAAGATGTTTTACATAACCAATTAAACATTGTATTAATTTTATGTGAAGTTCTGGTTCCTTTTTAACAATATTATTTTTATATAATAAATTCATATAATCCCTGAATTTTTGTTCATCCTGAAAAATTATGTCTATAACTGAATCAAAAGATTTCTTAGTTAATGGAGTATATTCCTTTTTATCCAATATAAAGTCAAAGCAATTACCTAATATATTATTAATAGTTTTTAAAGGATATAATATAGGTCCTTTTGCCATTGACTTTATCATAGGTGGGTGAATAGGTGAACCAAGGAAATAATCTATTATATACTTATCAATACTTACTTTTCTTTTTAGCGCATCAATTATTTGATTATTTATATTTTGTAAAATCTCTAAACATCCTTTTATAATGGATTCTTGTAAATGATAAATATTCATTAGATTTACGTTTTTATTGTAATCTGAATGGTCATATATTTGACGAATATCAACAAAATGGTATCTGAAATTAGGATAATTTACTACCTGTGAAAATGTACGGTCTTTTATTTGGGGATTAAAAATATTCCGCAATTTATCTATTGTATAACCTTCTCCCCCTCCTCCTACTCTATAGTCTATTACTGATTTGGATTTTATAGTTGGCAATTCACGATATTCCATTGACATTGTTTGTGGGTCAATACTAATCATACTATTTTTAAACATACCCTCTAAAAAGAAATCAATACAACCTTCATATGTTTTTGCTATATTTTCGATCCAGTTTGGAAAATATTTTACTGACAAACTTTTTTCATCAAAAACATAAGGAAGATGGGCCTCACCAAATATTAAAAAATTTCTGGAAAAGGGTTGGTCTTTTTCACTAGCTAATTTAGCATTTAAAAACCCACTTGCATAATTAGGTCCTATTAATATATTTTCATGTTTTGGTTCACGAGTATCAACTCTTGGAGAATGTTCTACTGGTCTTTCTCTTGCAACCCCTTTTAGGGTAGAATTATGTTTTCCTTGTGCTATTAATTTATCTTTTCTATGAATATTTGCTGGATTATGTGGACAAGTTGATTTATTTACTCCATCCGCACCACAAAATCCACATGCTCCTCCATTTTGATTAATATATTGACTCAATATCTTTTGTCCATTACGGGTATGGATACTACATTTTCTATTAGTTAAAGGATTTACAATATAATTGTAATTCATTTATTATAGATAAATAAAATAATTTCATATATTTCTGGTTTTACACCAACTTATAACATATACATATCATGTTTTCTATTTTTAATTTCAGGTCCCCCCTCAAGTCTACAAGGCTCTTGTCTAACAAATTTCTGAATATTATCTTTGAAATGCTGAAGTATAGCTTTTAATATATAATTAGGATTCTTGTTTGTATTATCTAATCCAGTTGCTATTCTTGTTTCAATTGCGTTTTTATAATAATAGATAATATCTGATGTATATCTATTAAAAATATTTTTATCAATAGTACAAAGATTACCCAATCTTATTAGACCACATTTATAGAAAGATTCTGTTAATGTATCAGTCATATCGTGACATTGTAAATCAACACCCCAATGAGTAGCTCTACCATATACTTGATCTCTATCATCTCTATCCATTCTGGCAAAAATACATTTACTTTCATATCCAGTTAATAGTAATATAGTTATAAAGAGTAGACTATTACATATACAAGAACACGAATTTCCTGGTAATGCCTTATAAGGGTCGTCTTTTTTTATTTGGGAGTTGTTAAAATATCTAAACATTCCCCAACCACTTGCGTGTGCCTTTAAACCACGTTCAATACCTGCCTCCTCTATTGTTTCAGAAAGTAGTGTTCCTATATGTCTAACAGTAAGTTGTTTTCCTATTTCATTCCAATTCCATTTATCCATTATGTATTCTTCATCAATTTCATGTTGTGGAGCCAGATCATGTGTTTGAGGAGCATATCTCTTTGATAAAAAATACATTTTTAAAAATGGACGAATATTATCAAATTCTTTATTTGTTCCATGTTTTTTTATATCCATATGGCTATTATATTGTTCTACATAGGCGTTAAATATTCTTCTACCAAAATCTGCCTTTATATTATGTAATTCTCTTAATAATAGTATTCTATTATGATTAAAGTCTATACTTTCCCAATAAATTTGAGGTTCTATACCAGTTACCCAATGATATGGATTTTGTTTTATAGAATTTATATATCTGGTTTCCGTTATTGGAATACCAAAGTATAATGGATTATGAAAAGGTATTTGTTTTTTACCAAGTTTATATTTATAGTCTTTGTATTTAGGGTCGTCTGAAAGATATACATTATCTAAACAAATATGCATTAATTTAGAACAAACAAAATCAGTATACAAATTTGCGTATATTAAACCCAATGGATGTCTGGTTTGATAAAACCGATAAAAGTCTTGTCCAATACTTATCATATGCTCCATCGCTTCAGAATTCTCTACATTTACCCACATAGTAGAAATGTCATCTTTATTTTTCATTGCTTGTATACAAACATATTCTCTTGCGTTTAGTAATAGATTGTTTATTTTTAAAGTATGTTCATCAAATAGTTGTTTTAAATTTTGTACTATTGGTTTAGGTGTAGCGGCTTTAGGTGTAGGGGCTCTTGGTGTAGCGGCTTTAGGTGTAGCGGCTTTGGGTGTAGCGGCTTTGGGTGTAGGAGCTTTGGGTGTAGGGGGTTTGGGTGTAGGGGGTTTGGGTGTAGGGGGTTTGGGTGTAGCGGCTTTAGGTGTAGCGGCTTTGGGTGTAGGTGGTTTAGGTGTAGGGGGTTTGGGTGTAGGTGGTTTAGGTTCTTCTCTGGTAACTACTCTTTGTGTAGGATGTTTTTTTTTTCTACACCTTCCTGTTTCACCAAGTTCACACTTTTCAGGATTCTCTTTTGCCGTTTTAGAACATCGGTTGGTTTTAGGATTAAATCCGCATTCATTACCTCCATCTTGTATAAGATACTGGTTAAGTATCTTTTGTCCATTACGACTATAGATACTACATTTTCTATTGGTTAAAGGATTTACAATATAATTGTAATTCATTTATAATATATCAATATTTTAAAGCGCATTTTCAAAGAAATTATAACCTATATTATATTTAGATTGAAAACCATTTTTATATTGTTTTTTATCAGTAAAATCCACACAAGTTTGTTCCTCATTATATATATTAAAATTATTGATATTCTTTTTGTTTAAATTTATACTATCTATAAATCTTTTATATATATTAGTATGACCTTCACCTCCATAAAATATTATATTTTTAGGTGTAGAAAATAGTTTACAATTATTTGGTCCACGTTCCAATTTATCTACATCAAATTTAGCAAACATTCTACATAAAGTATATATATCCATTATCATAATTCGCATATAAAAATCATAAATATTAGGATTTTCTAGGTCACCTTCTTCAACCCAAATATCTTGGTTTTCTTTAAAATGTTCCTTTGTTAAATATGATTTTCTAAATTGTTTATCAATAACTTTTTTAATAAAAATAATAGATTTATTCATATCTGGAACATATGATGCTAATCTATTTAATTCTATTGTTGTTAATCGTATAAAATTATTATATTTTTTTATTCCTATTATACTTTTTAATAGTGTTAGACTAGGTTTACTTATAAGCATTTCCAAAGATTTGTATTTATTTCCTTTAATTTCTATAAAACTTGTATCATTTAATAAATAGTCAATCATATTAAAACTGTATGCTTTTGATATTTTTTCAACAGAATCAAATAATTCATCATTCAACTTCCTATATTTTAATGCTTCAGGATGTTCTTCTCCCAATGACTTAACAACAGAAAATTCTTTTTCACTAATCTCTTCGATAAAGAATTCTGATATATCGTCTTTTAAAGTTTGTAATATATCCCCCACATTATCAAATTTAGTTAAATTAGTATCTTCTCCTATCGTTTCTCGATGATGGTCATGTATTTGTCTAATATCTACACTATGATATCTTAAATATGGATATTTTTTTACATTATCATGGTCTTTGTCAAATAAGTTTCTTAAAACTGTTATTGTAACATCTGGAACTACTTTTTGTGCGTCTTCCAGTCTCTTAATAAGACTTGCCTTTAAACCACCCGTATAAAGACCTAAATCTTTTAACATTGTTCTCAATTCAAGAACAGAAAGAGAACCTAGATTAGTTTTAGTTCCTTTTCCACCTGTATATATTTTAGGAGCGAGTGGTTTTATATAATATCCTTGTTGTGCTTCTCTTATTGTCATACCTTCTAAGAAAAAATCTATACAAAATGGTGAATTTTTCCCTACATATTTAATCCATTCCGAAAAACAATCTAATTTATTTGGTGAACATTGTCTAAATACATCATGAAATTCTCCTAATAATAATATATTTCTCTTATTTACTTTGTCTGCTGATATCATTACATTTTCAAAATATGATGCGAATCGAGGACCTTTTAAAATCTTTAATAATGTCTTATTTAAAAAATCTTCTTTTTTTGATACACCTACTTTAGGTACTGCTTTTGGTAGAGGTACAGGTTTTGGTATTCGTTTTGGTATAGATACTACTTTAGGTACAGGTTTTGGGCGTGATTCTACTTTAGGTACCGGTTTTGGAGGAGATTCTACTTTAGGTACAGGTTTGGGGGGAGATGCTACTTTAGCTACATCTTTTGGTTTTACTTTATGTTTTTCTGGTTTTGGATTTTTGGCTGATGGATTCTGAGGACAGGTAGCCTTAGTTACACCTTCTGCTCCACATATACTACAAGCTCCACCATCCTGGATAATATATTGATTTAGTATCCTTTGTCCAGTACGACTATGGATATCGCATTTTCTATTCGTTAAAGGATTTACAATATAATTGTAATTCATTTATAATATATCAATATTTAAATTTATCATAGCGATTTGATTTATAATTATGATACACAATAATGAGTACAATGAGATATATCCACTCTTTTCACCTTCCACACTATCACATCCTTATCACTATTATCATCCTCATCACTATCATCATCATCACTATTATCATCCTCATCACTATCATCATCTTCATCACTATCATCATTTTGATCACTATCACTATCTACGTACCATTTAGGTAATACTTCAATATTACTGTTATTAAACATATTTTCCATATCCTCTATATTTGAAGTATCCC
>Ga0208624_1000054_pt1 | contig 63243 bp, 55 predicted proteins | sample Knorr_S23_td_DCM_FD_185607 | JGI IMG/M metagenome (GOLD analysis project Ga0208624, IMG submission 185607) | Marine microbial communities from Southern Atlantic Ocean transect - Knorr_S23_td_DCM_ad_71m_LV_A (SPAdes) (version 2) | ecosystem: Environmental > Aquatic > Marine > Oceanic | place... | reverse complement strand
GCTGCTTGGTGTCCAGGTCGGTGATCCTGGAGATCGTCCTGGTTGGCACCGTTCAGCAAATGGAACGCGGGAAATTCGCATTCCTGGAGCTCCCTTAGCCTCCGGTAGAGCGTGTCTTTGCAGAAATAGCAACGGTTAAAGGGGTTCTTTGCGTAGTCTGGATTGTCCAACTCGTTGGTTTTCAAGATCCGCAGGGTGATGTCGTACTGTTTGCAAAAGTCCTTGGCTATTTGCAGGTCCGACCGTTTCAAGCTTGGCGAATCCGCGACCACGCCAATCCCGTTCTTGCCGAGGAAAAGTTGGGAAAGGTATAGGACGAGGGCTGAGTCAACGCCCCCTGAGAAAGCAGTAAGGCTGCCTTCCAGTTCGCCGAACCAGGCTTCTATCCTATCCAAGGCTTTTGTCTGGGCAACATCATTCATCGGTGTTGGCGCATATGAAGGAGTTGTCGTGATCGAGACGCTTGTCTACAGGACGGATGATCTCCTCGATATTTTAAGGGTTGTTGCCTAGTTGCCGGTTTGGCGGTCGCTTCGATGAACCCAGTAGCCTACCGCCGAGAAAACGCCGATCAATGCGATTATCGCCATCCAGCCGAGGGAGTTGCCGGAATGCGGATGGCTGTGAGGGACTGGGTTTCCATGTCCGAATGCGCTGGAGGTAGCGATGAGAAGGATGGTTGGAAGGTATTTTATGAACTTCATGATTCTACAGGTCTGTATTTCGGCGTAATGGCGGACATTTGTCAAATATGGGTTCAGCAGAACTATACTTGATGGTGAGATCGACGTCGCTTATAAGATTCCAATGTTAGACAGCGAGACGCGTATTTACGATTTGAAGCAGGCGGTGGCCCAGTTCGCTTCGGATCGAGAATGGGAAACCTTTCACTCTTTGAAGAATCTTTCTATGTCGATAGCCATTGAGGCATCCGAGCTCATGGAACGCTTTCAATGGCTTGAGGGTGCTGAATCCAACAAAGGGGTCGAAAATTCGGAGGAGCGAATTGCGATCGAGGAAGAATTGGCGGATGTCTTTATTTACCTGCTTCAGTTCGCAAATCGGGCCGACATAGACTTGGCCTCGGCAGCGAGGCGCAAACTCGAACTGAATGCCGAGAAGTATCCTGTCGAAAAATCCCGAGGCCGGTCGGATAAGTACGACGCACTATAGATTTGGGTCGATGAAACCCATTTTCGCCGCTTAGGCATTGCCAAATAGCGTTTGGCTCGTTCGATCGGCGGCTAATGAAGGCTCTCGAAAACGCGTCGATTCACTTGGCTGCCCGAGCTTGGCTCAGCGCTCTATTACTATTGATGGCTCCCGCTGGCCTGAGCGCCCAGCAGGCGATCGTATTGGATCCAGCCCCAATAGTTGGCTATTCTTTAGATTGGCTAGCTCCGGGAGGGCAGGCGACTTCCGTCCCGAGCCAGATAGCGGTATACAGCTTGGGTTGCAGCAAGTGTATCGAGGAGCTGGCCGCGGTCTCGCAGGGGTTCGCTCCCGCGCCGGTTCAGTTTATTTTGACGACTTTCCAGAAGAAGGACCGGGATGTGACACTGCCCTTGATGCAATTCGGTTTTGCCCACAGCGATCCAAAGAACCGTCGCTCCGACTTGCTCGATATGCTCCGCATTTACACTGAGGACCCCGACCATTACCGTACCAACCCCTCAGAATGGGAGACGGTTGTGGCTTCTTACTGGCGTGGAGGCATCTCCGATGAGGATCGAAAAGTGGCCGAAGCGTTCGCTCTAAATGTTATGGACATGCAAACGCGCATCCTAGCGTTGATGGATAAGCTGGGAACGCCGAACGCTATTCCGCTGGACCAGCCTACACTGGCCTTGGAGACCGAGCAAAACAGCGATCGCTACAAAGCCTTAGTCGCTTCGCTTTCGCTTGCCTGGCTGCGACCGCCTTTGGCCGAGGCAGAAGACGCCGCTCAGATTTTATCGCGGGCTCGCTCCATTAATCCGCTGAGATCCCTCGATTCCGAAGGCTGGAAGGAACTGAAAGCGTGGGCCCTGGATGGAGCATATTGGATTTGGGGAGGGCGGCTCAACCCAACCGAATTGACAAATATCGTAGACTGGCAGGCTCAGTACCATCTGTTCCCGGATGACGAAAGCCGGAAAGAGCGTCAGCGACAGTGGTTCGACGAGACTATCGAGCGAGCGGAGATTGGGCCTTTGTCTCCATTGGAGGCTTTTGGATTTACCGACATCGATGCCCTGGCTTCTCCTGCCTGGAGCGCTGCCCAAGCTGATGTGCAACAGCAGCTTGTCTATGGGAGCTATCTCGGGAGCTTGACTGTCAAGGACGGCGAATAATGCCTGAAGTTCATAGACGGTAATCGATTACCGAATACAAGTTAGGGAATGAACGGGCTCCGAATAGCATTTTCAGGATTCCAGGGATTGACATTCGTTGAGCGAAGGGTTGAAACCTTTCCTAGTTTTTAGCGACTGGCGACAAGGGCGGGATTGACCGTCGGGAAGCAGCGCGGTTCTATCGTTCGCCTGGGTAGAGCCCTCAAGATTCATTCAATCGCTTCCAAATGTCCGACACGAAAACGTCTTCGCCCGTCTCTGAGTATCTATCTTCCCGATCCGAGGATCAGATCAATCCGGCCATGCTTGGCTATGTTGCTAATTTGCAGCAAGTTGCCGAGATAAATCCGCCTGTCGCTGCCTCAATTGTAAAGGAGCTTGAGGACCAGCGTAGCCATTTGAAGCTCATCGCATCCGAGAATTTTACCTCGCTCAACACTCAAGCGGCTATGGGTAATTTGCTTACCGATAAGTATGCCGAAGGATTTGCCGGTTCCCGCTACTATGCTGGCTGCGACAATATCGATGATATCGAAACGGAAGCCTGCGAACAGGCCTGCCGCCTTTTCAACGCGGAACACGCTTATGTGCAGCCCCATTCGGGCGCTGATGCCAATTTGATCGCTTTCTGGGCAATCTTGCAGGCCAAAGTGGGAACACCTTTGATGGATGAAATCGGAGCTGGCAATCCAGCCAAGATGTGTCGGGAAGATTGGAATCGAGTCCGGGCCGCCATGGGCAACCAGAAAATGTTGGGTCTGGATTACTATTCTGGTGGCCACCTGACCCATGGCTACAGGTTCAATATTTCCGCCCAGTTTTTCGACGCCTACAATTATTCGGTTAGCCAAGAGACTGGTTTGCTGGACTACGACGAATTGGAGGCTCAGGCGGAAGAAATCAAACCATTGATCCTCCTGGCGGGCTACAGCGCATATCCGCGAAAAGTCGATTTCCGAAGAATGAAGGAAATTGCGGACAAGGTGGGAGCCGTCCTTATGGTGGATATGGCCCACTTTGCTGGCCTAGTGGCGGGAGATGTGTTTGAAGGAGATTTCAACCCGATGCCATTTGCGGATGTGGTGACCACTACCACCCACAAAACGCTCAGAGGTCCGAGAGGCGGGATCGTTTTGTGCAAAAAGGAATTTGCTGAATATGTGGATAAGGGATGTCCGCTCGTAATTGGCGGCCCGCTGCCGCACGTTATGGCCGCCAAAGCGGTGGCTTTCAAGGAGGCGAACGAGCCCGAATTCAAGTCCTACGCAGCTAAAATCGTGGAGAATTGCCAGGCTATGGCCCAAGCGTTGATTGACGAAGGTCTAACCGTTTGCAGCGGAGGCACGGACAACCACCTGCTCCTGATTGATGTGACTCCCTTCGGCTTGAACGGACGGCAGGCGGAAGCGGCAGTCCGTAAATGCGGAATCACATTGAACCGAAACTCCCTGCCATTCGATCCGAACGGCCCGCACTACACGAGTGGCTTGCGAGTGGGAACGCCGGCTATAACTTCGCTAGGCATGGGAGAATCGGAGATGAAGGAGATCGCCGCTGTTTTTAAGCTGATCCTCTCCAATACAACTCCACGTATTCTAGAGAAAGGTAAGAACGCGGGCCAACCAAGTAAAGTTAAGTACAATTTGGATACGAATATTATTGAGGGGGGCCGTAGCCGAATAAAGTCGCTTCTCGATACTTTCGTTCTCTATCCAGATCTCGACCTAGATTTTTTGAAGAGTCAATTCGGAGGCGTATAGAGTTGAAGAAATATCCGTCACTCCTAGAAACCGATTTCCGTTAGCCGATGGCCGGAAATGCTTTCTATAAGGAGTTCGATTTAGAGCCGCTGCCCGGAGGGAATCGGCCCAGAGATTACCGGACTCCGTTTCAAATCGATCGGGATCGCATCATTCACTCGGCGGCCTTCCGCAAGCTGCAGTCCAAAACGCAAGTGTATCTATCCGGTGAGTACGATTTTTATCGGACTCGACTGACACACTCTATCGAGGTCGCTCAAATCGGGCGTTCGATCTGTGCTTTTCTCAATAGAAACTCGGAACCATTGAATTCCGATTTCCATATCGATTCTGATTTAGTAGAGGCCTGTTGCTTGAGCCATGATTTGGGGCATCCGCCATTCGGACATGGAGGCGAGCGAACATTGCACCGGCTTTTTTCGAGCATTGGAGGATTCGAAGGAAATGCTCAAACCCTTAGGTTGATAACCGATACGCTCTATCAATCGGGTGGCAGGCGCGGCGGCATGTCTCCGACTAGAGCCTTTCTCGATGGCGTGCTCAAGTACAAGGCTACCTACTCTGAAAAAGGAAGCCCCAAAAATCACTTTATCTATGATTTTCAGAAGGCGTATCGATATTTCGCTCACGATGGAGCGTCTAAGCCGCAAAGCAATGAGGCACTCGATCGGTTGACCAGTTTGGAATGCCAAATCATGGACTGGGCGGACGATACGGCTTATTGCCTGAACGACATCGTCGATGGTGTCAGGGCAGGTTTCTTGACTATTGAACGTCTAGAGCGCTGGGCGGCTCGAGAGGGTTTAGACGCTATTACTGAGCCGTTGTTCATGTCTCTGATTGACGAGATCCGGAAGGATAAACTGGAAGCCATCTTTGGATCGAAGATAGGCTTGTTCATCAAAGCTTGTCGCCTGTCGTCGCGCGAGAATTCCTTGGCGGAACGATCCAATCGATATGCTTTCGCATTGAAAATCGATGGGGAAATCAGGCAGCTGGCAGGGTTCTATAAGCGAGTGGCTTTGGACCTGATATTCCGTTCGGCGCCACTGCAGCAGATGGACTTCAAGGGCGACCGAATTTTAGAGGAGATCTATCAAGCCATCGCTGAATGTTACATGAATTCCTCTGGGCAGCGATCGCGAATCCTCCCGGAGCAACCAGCCGTTTGGATGCGGGAAGCTGAAGGCGACGCGGACGAGCAGCAATTGGTGGCCCGAGACTATCTGGCTAGCCTCTCTGATGGGCAAGCGTTGCGGATCCATAAGCGGCTCTATGACCCCGAGTATGCTTCGATTATCGATCTGGACTGAGAATCTATTCGCTTTAGTCAAATGCCCTGAAGCTTAGACTTTTCTGGCAAGGAGGATCGGCTAGATCCTCCATACTCCCACTCCTATGCTGGAGGATCGAGTTGGTTCTTCCTGTCTTTGGCTGTATCCGGAGGCTGAGTTCAAATCAGGGTATTCCCTCGACCCTTGCTGGCGAAATAGCGGTGGGGCATGGGTTCTGCAACTTAGTAAGGGTCAGCAGATTGCGCTATCGAACCTGAGGGACGGCTCAAGTTAAACCAAAGAATGCGCGATTGTTGATTGTTACCCATTCGGGGGGCTGGCTCAGATCCCCTTGCGAGATTTGCCTGAAGATTTGCAGCGCCAGTTCGGGTACGATCCGAAACAGGATGCTTCGAGGGAAGCGGGATTGGAGCGTTTGCGGAAAAAGCAAATAGCGGAGGCCAAGCAACTTTTTGAGAAGCGTAAAAAGGAGGAGGCAGCTGCTCGGGCCGCCCGAATCTGGAAAGGGGCTAACCAAGCTGTCCAGGATTTTGGCATAGCTCCAGAGCTAGCCAAGGAAATGACCTGAGGACCAGGTTTAGAAGTTTGGGAATCCATATTGGCGACCAGCGAAAGCGTCCAAACTGTTCGATACATGCTATCGTTGGGGCTCTCGAGTACTTAGAGGGCGGGCGTCATGGAGCTGCTGGTAACCTATCCGAAAACTATCTTTGCTGGGCCACGCTAAAGAACCTAGGTCGGTTTGATCAGTCCGAGTTGTGCAATCGGCCAGGTGGGGGCAATGGCGATGCGGGGTTCCAGTTGCGAGAAGTCATCCAGGCATTGCGAGCGTTTGGAGTGCCCAATGCTAGTGAGGTCGAGCGATTCGGATTTGTGGATGTCGAAAGTGATATTCAGGCCCCAACTTTAGATCTAGTGCAAGCGGCGCGGCATCGTTCTCAATTTCGCGCTTTTGTCATACCAGGTCGGGATCCCAATATCTTGCTAGGAAACATCGTACATCCTCTCAACGCGGGCGAACCTGTTGTGATCGGCCTGGCCGCATTTTCGGTCGATCCGGAAAACGGCCTACATAGAAAACCAAGCGCCCCAGGAAAATTATGGGCATGCCGTCACTCTGGTGGGTTACCGTTGTCCGACTGTGAGGCTGAGCGACATAACTTTCATCTCCCGAAACTCATGGGGCCCGCACTGGGGAGCCGATGGGTATGGATTCATAAGATACAAGTACATCGTCCGTAATATTTACGGCGCCTACGTTATGGAAGCCCATGGCTCCTAGTTCCGAGCACCGATGTAAAAGTAGGGCAGGCATCCCGCCCGCTCAGGGAAAAGTGGACAACAGTCTGGAAGCCTATTCTACCCTTTGTAGACGACTCGCTAGGCCTTCTCTCACAGTCGGGCGAGGACATCGTCGTATGTCTCGATTTGGTTGCTCCAATCGTACCGGCTCATAGTATGCCCCTCTTTAAATGGTTTTCGCCAGCTACCGCTTGCAACAAGCTGTTTGATTAGATCGATCGCCTCGTCTTCTGCATTGTAAAATACCTTTGGGTGATCGTCGGGGCGGAGATGGTCTGTGTAAGCAAGCCTTCTAGGGAGGATCGGATGGCAGCCGCAATAAATGGATTCCACAACGCTGCCCCCGAAAAAGTCCTGAATCGAAGTGACCAAAGCGATATCCGAGTTCCACAATAGCTTGGCGTAGTCAGCGAAAGACGATAGGCTTCCATACTGGATGATGCGATTTCCGAGACGCTCTTTGGCCTCTTGAAAATAGGGCGGCTCTTCTTCGAAGCGATCGCCCGCCAAGGCCAGATCAAATTCGAGACCGTCATCAATAAGGCGATACAGAATTCGGAAAAATCCAATAGGATTCTTGTCGTATTCCCATCGATGATTCCAGAGAAATAAGGGCCGTCCGGGCTCGGAAACCGGGCCTGAAGGGCGATTTTGATCAAATCCCGCCAAATCCATTCCTAACCAAAGCGTATGCGACTTGGATTAAATTTCCTTTATTGTATCCAAATTTTGATTATCAGGATAGCGTTTTAGAAAATCCGGCAAATCCGAAAGGAAACGCTTTCGGTGAAAGTCGGAATTGAAGAATACGGCATTCGCTACCAGAGCGCTGGTGTAGTTCAAGAATGAATAGTGAAGATTTAATCCGCGTTTCTTGTCTCCGTCTCTCGGAGACCAAGGGTAGGCTAGTTGGTTTTCATGAAAATAGATTCCTGCTGGAATGGAAGAATGGCGTTCGCGAATCCGGGAAAGAAAAACGGGAAGGTCAAGCATGTCACTAGCTAGGATTGCCGCGAACGGCTCGTCCTGTTCGAGAAACGCGTTGGCCAGTGTAATGGCGCCGCCATGCATGCGCCACTTCCAATGGCGGCCGGGCAAGGAGAGAATGCGGATATCGTGTCGTGATCGCCGAGCTAGTTCCTCGGCCCAGCGGCGATGCGAGCCAGTAAAGAATGGCTCAACGAGGCAGATCCGTTTTCGATTGGAATCGTTCGACTGGTTTTGCGACACGCTAGTTGAAAGAGCAACCGCAACCTCCTTGGTTGCAGCAACTGATGGAGGGTGCCGGAGCTTGGGCCTCGCTACCGCTCACATTAAACCCGTAGCCACCTGTAATCACTCTTTTGACGGGAACGCCGCTTTGGGGATGTTTAGATAGAGGAGCATCCTTCATGCTTTGTTGGATCTCAAAGCGTTCTGGTGTCTCGTCCGGCGAAGTTGGAATGGTCTCGTATATGTAGGTAGCCATAGCTTAATTGTTGCCGGGCCTAGCCCTTCGTCAAGCGATAGGTCGATTGAGTATGCACTTTGGCCAAGCAAGTCCAATATCGATCCCGTCATTTGGGTTATCCGTGATTGCGACCTAGGCGGGCAGATATTCTTAGTAAGAACTTGCTATGGCTACGGGATTTGGCCTGCTTTGTCGATTGATGTGGATCAGCGCGATCGCCAAAGTGCTTGCTGAGCGCCGCTTTCTGATAGGGCAAGCGGCGGCGGTTGGATTGACTGTGGGTCTGTATATCGTCTCCTTTCCGCCTTTCGATTATCCGGAAGGGGGATTCCTCTTATTGATCCCTTTTCTGCTTTGGTTGCGGCTTAAGCCAACATACCGTCAAGTGGCTTGGGCCGGCTTGGCGGCTGGCTGGATTGCCTGGTTTTTCCTAATTATATGGCTGCGCCACGTAACCTGGTTGGGGACGATTCTCCTTTCCGGCATTGTCGGGGCCCATTTCATGCTATGGTGCCTAGGAACCTCCTGGCTGAGCCGACGGTTGTCAGGAAAAGGACCATGGCTGGGAGTTCCATACGCGGTCGGCGCGGCGGCTTTGTGGGTAGTGATTGAACACATACGCGGATGGATCTTTACAGGATTCCCGTGGCTTCCCTTGTCGGCGAGCCAGTGGAGTCGGCCGATAATGTTGCAGAGCGCGACGTTTTTAGGAGCCTGGGGAATATCGTTTTCCCTGGTGTTGCTAAATGCAGGAATCGCGTCCTACGGAGTTAGAATTGTCGATTACGCTCGAACCAAAGCTAAGACCTTTTGCCCGGAATTCTATCTGGCCCTACTCGTATTCGTTAGCCTAACCTTTCTTCAGACCCGCCATATAAAGGGTCAAGAGCGGGAACCGCTTTTTCGAGCGGCGGCCATGCAGCCGGCCATTCCTCAGAACGAGAAGTGGGATCCCTACATGAGCCAGAGTGTGCTGAATCGGATTGAAAGAAACACCCTTCGCCTAGTTCCGATGCAGCCGGATGTCATCTTTTGGCCAGAAGCGACCTTGCCTTATCCCATCAAAGGCGATCCTGCAATGAGGGCTTGGGCGGAGAGGGTGGCAACTCAGGCGGAAACGCCGATTTTCGCTGGGGCTCTGGTAGCGGAATCCGAGGAAGTTTGGAAAAATGGAGTCTATTTGATACGCCCGAAGTGGGGTATGTATCCAAAGTACTATACAAAGCGCCATCTGGTTCCTTTCGGCGAATACATTCCTCTGCGGAATCGCTGGCCATGGATTGACAAGTTCGTACCTATTGAAGAGGATCTCTATCCAGGTGAAGACGAGGCCTTGCTTCCTTTCTCAATGGAGGGGCGGACAATTCAGGTGGGCTCTCTGATCTGCTACGAAGATGTATTTCCGGGACTGGCCCGCAGATCGACATTGAACGGAGCGGCGATTCTTTTTGTTGCTACCAATAGCGCCTGGTATGGGAAAAGCGCCGCCTCATTTCAGCACATGGCCCACTCCGTCTTGCGGGCAGTCGAGAATAGAAGAGTCGTTTATCGGGTAGGCAATGACGGCTGGTCGGGTTGGATAGACGAATACGGGAATGTTCGCGACGAGCTGCTCGACGAAAATGGGCGGATTTGGTTTTCAGGAGGTGCAACCTGGGAAATTGATCGCGACAAACGATGGAAAGGGAAAGAAACGTTCTACACGCTTCACGGAGATTGGTTCGTCGCCGTTTCTTGGGGGCTTTTGGTGGCGATAGGAATCTTCGCTCGATTCTATAAGCCTCGAGAGTCGATTTTCTAGTATAGCGCTGTTACGATTGAAATTTCCGCTTGTGGGCGGCGGCGACCGATACGTACTTCAAGGCCCACTTTTTGATAGATGACCGTTCCGCTTCGCTAAGCGGGCGAACGATGATAGCAGGGGATCCCATTGCCAGCGATCCAGGCGGGATCCGGGTACCACCAGTGACAAGAGCTCCAGCGCCGATGATGCTATTCCTGCCGATTGCCGATCCGTCCATGATGGTCGCTCCCATGCCGATGAGGCACTCATCCTCAATTTCGCATGCATGGATGATGGCTCCATGTCCAACGGTCACGTCATTTCCAATGGAGACTCCATAATCGTCTGCCAGATGGAGGATTGATCCATCTTGAATATTCGTTCGATCGCCGATCACAATGGAATTGATATCGGCCCTAACGACGCAGCCAGGCCAGATGCTCGATTGTTCGCCTAGAGTGGTGTCGCCGATTACGACCGCCCCTCCAGCGATATATGCGGATTCGGGGATTGCCGGATCTTTGGAAAGGTATTTCTCAAGCCGTTCGTCGATAGTCATCTGATAAAGGGATCTATGATAATTAAGCTAGGATGGAAATTGAATTGGCAAATTACCCCGGATTAAATAGCCGGCTGAAATTCCCTCCCAGAATGAGCGCCTTATCCTGGTCGCTCAGCGAGGAATTTCGGATTTGGTCGATATGGGAAACGAACTCTGGCTCCGTTTGCGTTTTTGGGAAGGTTCTTAATGGGTAGTCAGAGCCGAATAAAATGCGTTCAGCTCCCATCTGTCCGACCGCCGATTTGTATATGTTCGAATCGTAAAGAAGGGGGATTGCCGCGGTGTCCAAGTACACGTTCACAGATTCGGCTATCCGGTCGAGCTGCATCATGCCGCCAAGGTGAGAGAAGATAAACCGGGTGTCCGGAAAACCGTTAGCCAGGTCCATCAGTTGATCAATAGGCGTATCGATCTTTCCGGGGTAGTCTCTAGTGTCTGGATCCGTAACGTGGAAATTAACCCATTTCCCGCGAGAGCTCGCAAGGGCGATAGCGTCCAGGAGAGACTCATGATCGTAGGTGTACCCCTGGGCCGGTGGATTGAGCTCGCCGATGCCTGTAAAGCCCATATCGAAGGCTCTTTTGATTGATTCGATCGCTTCCCGTCCCCCTTTGGCGTTGAATGGGGCGAAGGCCATCAGGCGATCAGGGCGCCTTTCCAGCCAATCCTGTTGCCAGGAAATGTTCTCCAGGCAAACTTCAGAATGCTCCCAATACCATCCGACAACAATCGCCTTTTCCACGCCTGCGGTATCCATGTTTCCAATGAGCGTATCGATGTCTGCCCAGCCTTGAAGGCGAGGTCCGTTGGATGGGGCCACGCACCGAAGCCAGTAAGTTTCTTTTCGCTCGGCAGCCCACTTGGCAGGGTCATTGTAAACGTTTGGCGGATACAGATGAATGTGGACGTCGCTGTTGGGCATTTCCATGTTTTATACCCGTGTGGAATCGTATATTCGAAGAAGACTTTGGCGAACGAGTCCGCCCATCGATTTTCGCCTCAGAAAAGCGTCGTCTTTGTAATGGGCTGACAGTTCCTGGCGCAGCTGCTTGAAATTCTCCTCAGGTGCGAGTTCGTCTTTGGACATCGTATCCAAAACCGCTTTAATACGCAGATTCCCCGTTTTCATTCTTCGAGCGATTAGATGGTGCTCTTCTTTCTGATACTGATAGGCTGTTTTCGCGTCGATATGGCTAACGCAAAATCCGACAAGCGGATTGTTCTCCTTGAAGAATTGGGGAAGGTAGAAGTTCTTGCGACCGTCATATGATTGCTGGTCGAAGTCCATGGCCCGAATGCGAATCTGAGTCTCCTCAAAGTCGGGGGTTATGTCCACAATGAAATTATAGGGGCGCATATCTCCGAGGAGCCGCACAAAGCAGCGTTCATTAAACTTGATGAGCTCTTTGGCTATCCGGATGGCTTTCAATTGATTGCTCTCAAGCCAATGCTCGATAAACATGTCCCCTGGAAGCCCGACTATATGTTCTTCGATCAATGTGTTCTGGTCTGTGAGAAAGTGCATTCGATTCGGCGAAAGCAAATGCTCGAGTTCCAATCCGTATAGTCGGGAAGCATCGGCCTTCTTGACGTAGAAGTAGTCTTGATTGTCGTTTATTGAATTCACAATACGGATACGAAACGGTTTGGAGTTCCCGAACACGCAATAGTCGATGCGATCGACATACAGATGGTGGATCACGGACTGGTCTCCGCCCGCCTTCAAAATGGCGTAGACTTTCTTGAGCCCTTCGGAAAGCCGGGCTTTCATCAGATGATCGTAGATGACCGTTTGCCAAAGCGTATCCTGCTCTTTGTCATCGTAGAGCGGAGCGGATGCGGAAAAGGTTTCCAAATCCTGGTAGGCGACGGGAAGCTTATGCTCTCTACCGAAATTGGAAAGGTAGTATCGAAGCGATTGGCTAACTGGGAAAGGCGGTTTGCGAGGCGTGCCCGAATGCAGTTTCTCTTTCGATCGGTCGAGAGATTGCTCAAGGAAATTTAGTTTTTCGGTGTCGTCGTCCACGGTACCAATTGGCTAGTCAGTATGGGTATATCAATTGACGGGACAAGACCAATGCTTGTGGACTTAGGACAATGAGCGTTCGCGGGCGAATAGATACTGTTGAGCATAGCCGGCGTATGGTCCGAAGTGGATACGACCGAACGCTTCGAGCTGGGCCTTTTTCCAGTCGTTAAGTCCATAGCGCTTCTCCAGAACTTTCAAAATCCAGGTATCCACAGGGAAGGCTTCATACATCCGAGCTCCGAATAAGAGAGCGCAGTCTGCCACTTTCGATCCCACCCCGGGGAAGTCGAGCAGCGCCGCGTGAGCTTCAGGATAAGGAAGACGTTCGATTCGGCTAAGAACGGCGGGGTCTTTAGCGATCGCGTCCGCAGTCTTTTTGATGTTCTTCGCCCGAAATCCCAGTCCCAGAGACCGAAGGGAAGCTTCACTCGTCTGAGAAAGCCGTTCCCAGGTCGGGAGCGCTCGATGCCCGCCTGGCAGAATCTCTTCGCCCAGAGAGCCTGCTAGCTTGTCGCAGAGAAGTTTAATTTGGGGGATCTGTTTGGTAGCTGAGCACAAGAAGCCGAGGAGCGTTTCCGGGAAGGGTTGGTTCAGTAGACGCAGGCCCGGGCATGCCTCGATCGCTTGGGCCAATTCGGGATCGCTTCCCCAGGGAAGGCGATCTGCGATTCTATCCCAATCGGTGTCAGAAAGGAAGTAGTTCTTGAGTGCTTCGGCGGCTTGCGGGGCAAGCTCTTTGGGTATCCGGTACAGGAGCCCTTCGTTTTGATCGAGTGCAACCCGGGCAACAAATCGGCCCCAAATTCCTTGCCAGCAGCTCTCTGTTTCGAGGAATTGCCAACGAAACGCTTGACCCCCATCAAGCGTTTCTCGAAGAGACTCCTGAGTGAATGGCGTTGCTAGCGGTAAAGGTCTCCAGTTTGTCCAGCCCATCCGGAATTTGAATATACTGATTAGCCGATCAAGAGCGGTTGGACCACAGGAAGCTCTGGGAGGTGGAAATTACCGCCCCTGCGCTGTCGAGTAACTCGATTTTCCAGGCGGTTGGAATCGAGCTTGTCGAACCCCAGACATCGTCGGTCATGCCGATCAAGGCGCGATTCTTGTTGATAGGGCCAGTAGTCAAAGTCTTGGTCTCAACTTCCTGGGAGCCGGGGCGCACGAAATACAGACGTAGCTTTTCGGCTTTTTCCGGCTGGTCCGATGCTTCAAGCTTTAAAGCAATATAGTATCCATCGCGTTGTGACGGGTCGGTTCGTACGATAACGTAACGACCCGGATCCTCTTTGCCGCTGAAGTGTTCAGAGATGCGCTTGAATGAATCGGCGTCGCGGCGATCGGAAAACAAGATCTCAGCTGAATGAACTTTGCTGAGCGCAACGAGGGAGAGGATTAGAAAGAGGTATGTTTTCATAAAAATTTTTCTGACCTGCGGATAACGGGAATGTTCGCAGATGGATTTTTCGATGAATGGCTTCAACTGATTGGATGAGTTTCGTTTGACTTGGCGATTGGGCGCTTGAGGTTCGTACCGTCTGTTCTTCTGCGAGTATCTGAGTAATCTGCGGGAGCTAGGTTCTTACCAGCCGTAATCTCGGCGTATTCGAACCGGTTCGTAAAGATCCTGGGGGATTTCCTGGAGAAATCGGCTGGGCGTAAGGAACATGGACGGTCCTCCTTTGGTGTTCATTTTCGGGAAAAGGAGGTAGAGTTCATCGCGGGCCCGGGTGACTGCCACGTAGAACAGTCGCCGCTCCTCTTCCGTGTCTCCGGCCTCAACGGCTCGCCTGATAGGAAAGAGGTTCTCTGCCGCTCCGATCAAGAAAACGACATCGTATTCAAGTCCTTTAGCTTGGTGAACGGTTGTTAGCCTTATGGCAGCGTCTGAATCCTCGATATTGCGGTCGGCAACCTCCGAGTTGAGGAGGGTGATTTGGGCGATTAGCTCTTGCATCTCCTCGAATCGGGCAGCAAAGCCAATCAACGAGCGAAGGTCGTCCATACGATTAACGTAGTTCGCATACGCGCCTTGAAGGTAGAGGCTGTACCAGCCCTCGAGCCCGATCTCTACAACTTGGTCGGGGGTGGCGCTTTCATTGGTTTGCTTCATGTCTTGCAAACTCAGCGCTAGCGATTCCCAGTCATCCCGGGCCGGGCCGGGAACTTTGGCGACGATACTGGGATCATTGAGGACGTCGATGAAATCCTTCTGGGATTTCTCGGCGGTTTCTTTGCTTAAGGCGAAGAGCTTCTGTGCGCTCTTTTCCCCTATCTTTGGGAGCAAGGTCACGAGCCTAATGAAACTGGGGGCGTCGCTGGGGTTGTAGACGAGCCGCAGGTGAGCGACCATGTCCTTAATGTGGGCTTGCTCGAAGAATCGTACGCCGCTGGTAATTTGATAGGGGATCCCTGCCCGAGACAGCTCCATCTGCATGTCTAATGCCTGGTAGTGGGCCCGGTACAAAACGGCTATCTCCTTAGGGTCGCGACCCTCATCGAGAAGCCCTCGAATTCGGGTGATGACGAACTGGGCTTGCTCCTTCCCATCCATGGCCTGAACGACGTAAGGCGCTTGGCTTGAGGGCTTGAAAGCTCGGAGCTCTTTGTCGAAGCCTCGAGTTTCCCGATTCTGAATTACCGAATTCGCCAATGTCAGGATCTCTGGCGTACTGCGGTAATTCGTCTCGATTCTTAGGATACGGGTATCCGGATGACGATCGGGGAAAGTGATGATGTTCTCGTAATTGGCTCCTCTCCAAGAGTAAATGCATTGGGCGTCGTCGCCGACTGCCATAATTTGATGATTGGCGCCCATGATGTCGACGATTCTGGCCTGCAGTGTATTAGTATCCTGATACTCGTCTACGAGCGTATGCTTGAACCGCTGATTGTAGTACTCTCGAATCTCTGGCGATGTATCCATAAGTTTAAGCCAAATAGTCAGTAGATCGTCGTAATCGACGACTTTCTGCTCCTGTTTCCTGCTTTCGTAGGCCTTGGCGAACGATTGGATGTTTTCTATGAGCTCGTGGTGCTGCGGATAATGGTGGACGATGGTTTCTTCGATTGATGAGCAGGTGTTGCGTGCCATGCTGATGATCGAGGACAGCGGGCCGGGCTTGGGATGGGTCTTGTTCTTGAAAAAGGTTTTGTCGACCGCTTCCACCGCGTGTTTCAGAACGGTTTCGGCTTCGCCAGCATCCAGTATGGTGAAATTCTTAGCCAGACCTACCGCGTCGCCGTGCAGTCTCAGGAGACGGTGCCCAATACTGTGGAACGTTCCTCCCCAGAATCGTCGTGGCTCGTAGCCAGTCAGATCTTCCACGCGGCCGAGCATTTCTTTGGCCGCTTTATTGGTGAAGGTGAGCAAGAGAATGTCTTTCGGTTCGACACCCTTGGAAAGTAGATACGCTACCCGGTAGGTAAGGGTGCGAGTCTTTCCGCTTCCCGCCCCGGCTAGTATCAACAAAGGTCCGGGCGCCGCAGTGACCGCAGCGTATTGTTCATCATTAAGATCCTCTCTAAAATCGATAGGAGGAATCTCAAAAGCAGTCGTTGGCTGTGACAGGTCGAATTCCATTGTGGAAGAGTAAGGAGAACAACCATGCTGAGAAGAAAATCAATAGGCAATATGTGAATCTAGGTAGGGAGGACCGGTTCGGTCCTCCATTTGCAGGCGATATTAGAGAACCGAGCCGGTCCTCCCTACCTAGACGCATCCTGATTTAGAGCAGGACCAGGGCATCCCGATGAATGACTTCGAAACGTTTCTTATCTGGGAACAGGGCTTCGATTTCCGAGGCGCTCTTGCCCAAGATTTGCCGAATCTCGTGACTCGAAAAGGCGCTCTCGCCGCGAGCGATCGCATACCCATTGCTACTGAATACATCGATGACATCACCGGCGTGAAAATCTCCCTCGCACTTGGCGATTCCTGCGGCTAGCAAACTTCGATCATCGCGGATGAGGGCGACTCGGGCTCCCTCGTCTATTTGGATAGATCCACTTGGTCGCTGGAAATAAGCAAGCCAGCGCTTTTTGGATACGAGGGGGGCATCGCTAGCCTTGAATCGGGTCCCCAGAGGTTCGCCGTCCATCAGGCGGGTGATGACGTCCGCTTCCGCGCCATCGGTGATGATGGTTTCGCAACCAGCAGCTGTGGCTAATTTGGCTGCTTGAAGTTTTGGAATCATGCCGCCAACGGCAATAGGGGAGTTCGTCCCTTTGGCCATAGCCTCGATTTCCGGGGTAACGGCATCCACCACCGGAACGATTTCGCCGGTACCGTCCATATCGATCAAACCCGGGGCGGTGGATAGAATGAAGAGTCGGCGGGCTTCCGTTAGGCTAGCGACCATGGCGCCAAGAATATCATTGTTGCCGAATTTGATTTCGAACGCGCTAACGGTGTCGTTCTCGTTGATGACAGGAATAGCGCCGCAATTGATCAGCTGATCGATGGTGGCCTTGGCGTTCACGTAGCGATTCCGAATTCGCAGACCTTCATGGGTGAGTAGCACTTGACCGGCAACGAGGCCGAACGGGTCGAGCCCCTCTTGCCAACGCTGGATGAGGCGACTTTGACCGATGGCGGCGCAAGCCTGTTGCTTGGCGAGGGAAGAAGGTCGCCGATTCAATCCCAAAACCCCCATACCCATGCCAATTGCGCCCGAACTGACGATGAGGGGTTCGAATCCCCGTTTCTTCAGCTCGTGTACTTGTTGGCAAATCGAGACAATCCGGTCCGTATCGATTTCGCCGATACCTTTGGTGAGAATTCCTGTGCCTAGCTTTATGACGATGCGTTTCATGCTATCGTGATAGTCTGAACTTTGCAAGCTGGCCGGCTAATGCAGCCGAGGCTGTGCCTCGAAATGCTAAACACCTAAACCTGGAGAAGATCCTTCTCTTTGGCTTCGAGTAGGTCGTTGATCTTCTTGATAGAGTTATCGGTCTCCGTTTGGATCTCCTTCTCGCAGCGCTTCAAATCGTCCTCGGAGATTCCGCCATCTTTTTGCAGCTTGCGGATCCCATCCATGGCATCGTGTCGAGCCTTGCGAACGCCAACGCGAGCGTCTTCAGCGTGTTTGCTGACCAGTTTTACTAGTTCCTGGCGTCGTTCACCCGTCAACTCTGGCAGAGGAAGGCGAATGACGTCTCCCATCACCGCAGGCGTAATGCCGATGTTGGATACTTGTATGGCTTTCTCGATAGCTTGAAGCGTTCCTTTGTCCCAAGGAGTGATAGCTATCGTGCGATTGTCTGGCGTGGAGATGGCCGCCATGTCGCGAATAGCCATTTGACCTCCATAGGCATCGACCATGATTCCCTCGACCATTTGCGGATTAGCCTTGCCTGTATTAACACTGGAAAACTCCTTGGAAGCGTGTTCCACCGCCTTTTCCAATCCGTCTTCGAATTGCAGAAATATTTCGTCTTCGTCCATAAGTTTATAGTGTGTAGGTATTGATGTCGATTGGGCGCGGATAGCTAAGAGTCAGAGCAAACCAGCGTACCGACTTTATCGCCCAGAATCGCTCGGCGAATGCTGCCTTCCTCGTTCAAACTGAATACGAGGATGGGCACTTCGTTGTCCATGCAAAGCGAAAAGGCGGTGGAATCGAGAATATTGAGGCGTTGTTGGAGAGCGTCGATGTAGCTTAGCTGATCGTACTTTACCGCGTCGTCGTTTGTCATCGGATCCTTGTCGTAAACGCCATCGACTTTGGTTGCTTTCATGATGACTTCCGCCTGGAGTTCGCTAGCCCTTAAAGCCGCAGTAGTGTCTGTGGAAAAATAGGGATTGCCTGTCCCCGCCACGAAAATGACGACTCGCCCTTTCTCTAGATGTCGAATGGCTCGCCGGAGAATAAACGGTTCCGCGACTTGATTCATGGGAATCGAGGTTTGAACACGGGTTACTACCCCCATCTTTTCCAGACACTCCATGAACGCTAGCCCATTGATCACCGTTGAAAGCATCCCCATGTAATCGCCGGTGGTGCGATCGACTCCGCGATCCTTTGAGCCGGAAAGGCCGCGGAAGATGTTGCCGCCCCCGATGACGATTCCCACTTCCGTACCGAGGGATCGGATATCCTTAATCTGCTCGCAAATCCGGGCCAAGGTATCCCAGTCAATCGGGTCGCCTGTTTTGGAGGAGCGCAGGACCTCGCCACTCAGTTTCAAAATAATGCGTTTATATTTAGGTTCGGAGGCTGGATTTGAGTCTGAGGACATTAAAAATGCGTTAAGCCACAGCGCGTTAGGATCGTCAATCCTAGGTTTAGCATTCTTCGTGAATTTCAGCGCTTGACGCGTCGGGGACTCTCCGCAATTTATCCGGCCTTCACTAGCCTGGTGGTGTAATGGTAGCACAAATGGTTTTGGTCCATTCAGTCGGGGTTCGAATCCCTGCCGGGCTGTGAAAGGCGAAGTCCTTTAACTGAGGCCCCTATCCCCATCCCTGCAATTACGATGTTGATTGGGCTAAATTTGGGCCTACTTGTGTTCGTTAATGTCTATGGTGACATCTGAGAAGATCTAACTATGTATATCGCATCGGATTGGCTAGAGCCATTAGGGAACACGCTTTGGAACGCGGAAATGAATCATCCCGGTTCGATCAGCATGCTGAGCGACATATTCAATGACCCCATCGAGCTCGTCCGCTGCTATATCGAGCCTAAGTGCCGCTATCAAGATCACACAGGCAATACAGGCAACACGGGCAAGTCGGCTTGCTCGGCCTTTGACGCCGTCAATCTCTTTATGGGCGACGGGGTCGACGCTTCGATCAAAGGCGGCAACCAATTGATTGTTCTGGGAAATTCCGGTTCTGGGAAGACCTCCCTTCTCTCCCTGTTGAGATTGTCGCAGATACTGGACTCGCGGGATCGGCCTACTCGGTGCGAGCTGTTTCGATTAGGGTTGGATACCTTCGATAAGATCGCTTCCATACGCAATCCGTCTGAGTGCGTCTTGCTTTTGTACGGATTGGACGAGGATCGGGAAGCGAGATCCTCCCCTCGTCGGCGTTTGCTGTATCTCTTAGAAGCGAGCGAGTTCTTCAATCGGGTCATTATCGCCTGTGACAACCGCTATCTCTTCCAGCAGGTGAACGACCAATCCTCCGGAGACGGAGGGGGTAGCGTTGGCGATTTCGACTGCCCGCTGATGGTTATGCTGGATTTTGAAACGGACCAAGTGGAAACGTATTCGGATAGTCGCTACACGGATCAACGGAAACATCGATTATTTCGGAAGGGGGCCCGCGAAGATGCTGCCAAGCAAGTGGCGAATCTTGGCGTTCTAAATCACCGCCCCCAGTTGCTTTCCTTGATCGGGTACCTGTTCGAGAATGATGGACCCATCCCCGATGAGTATGCGTTGATGGAGATCGCTTCGGTGCAGTGGCTGGTCGAAGAAAGCGAGGTCGCTGCTGAACGGAACAACCCGCTTCTAACGATCGAATCCCTTTACGACTTCGCCAAGAATCTTGCGACGCGTATGATGGGCTTAGGGCAGTATTCAGTATCTGAGCACCGATTATTGGAGTGGATTCCTGCAGATAGGGATCCCTTTCAGCTTCAGCTCACGGCATTCGGACTCTATTCGCTGCTTCAGCGTCATGAATTCGGGGCCTGTGAGCGTAGCTATCGCTTCTTGCATCGGTCCGTCCAGGAGTTTTTCGCTGCTCAGCAAGTATTGGATACGAGTAGTCCTGACGAGATCGTTGTGCCTGGATTTGCCACCAATAAGATGATCGACTTCATTGAGCGCGGGCGATCATCCAACGATGAGCATAGTGGCAAGAAGCTGATAATGCGGGATTCAAACCTGGGTGGATTTGGCGTAGCAGGCAAAGATCTAAAGGGGGCTATTATCGCAGGTTTGGAAAGCGAAGAGGCGTTCGCGGGGCATACCGTTCCGCAAGACGACTCTCAGCAATTCAAGTTTGATGGCGAAAGCGGTGATCCAGGCATAGAAAAGCCGGAACCGGGCTCGCCCGTCTTGATCGAGATACCACAAGGTTCCTGGCTGGGGAAGATCCAGATAACGCAGTGGGTCTATGAGTCAATCATAGGTCTGAACCCCAGCTTTTTCGCAAAAGAAGGAGATGGCTTACCGGTGGAACAAGTCTCATGGATCGATGCCCAGGCCTTTTGCGTGGAGCTTACAAGTCTGTTGCCAGAAGGCTTAGATGAACCTTTGGAGTTTCGACTGCCCAAGGAGTCCGAGTGGGTGCATGCCTGCCGGGCTGAAAACGATAGTAGTTATAGTTATGGTGACAATGAACGGATATTTGGTCAGTACGGCTGGTATTCCGGTGACAGCGGAGGGCAACCAAGGGAGCCTGGTCAAAAACGGCCGAACCCTTGGGGGTTTCACGATATTCACGGGAACGTTTGGGAGTGGTGCTATGATCGCGATGATACTTTCGCTTCCCGTTTAATCAACGACTTGCGGAAAGAAGAACAGGAGGAAGTGCGAGCTGTTCGGGGCGGCGGATGGAGCAGCCTCGTTTACGCATGTCGAATAGCTAACCGGAACTGGATTCCACTGCATGAATATAACAATAACATCGGCTTCCGAGTGGCGTTAGCCCGAAAAACCCCTGGGCCGGAGATTCTGGATGCTCCCGATGCTCCGTCGACCTTGAAATTGAAAGCGGACTAGTAACGTTCGGGAGATGGGATGATGGATGCTTAAAGGACGGAAAAGCCCCCTCTGGCTCATGGCGCGTTATGCGTTAGGAGTCGTCGTTTGTTACCAGACGCTTTCGGCTCAACAGGCGGTTCTTTACCTTGGCGTGCCCACAGAGAAGATCGAGCGTATCATGGATCTCGGATACAACTTGGACCGGAGAACGGCTGGATTGATCGACGAGATTACGGAATCCTATCCGGAATCGCCGCTGGGACCTTGCTTGAATGCCGCTAGGCTATTTCGATTGGATGGCTATGCGGGTGGAACGGACGAGGAATTGGCGGAAAGGTTTGAGAAGGCATCGGAGGAAGCGATCGAAGTAGCGAAAGACTACTATTCGGAAAACGAATCCGATCCGACCGCTCGCTACGCTTTGGCCATGTGCGAGCTTAACTTAGCTCGCTACTACATCGAGAATGGCCGTTGGCTAGGCGGATTCTTCAAGGCCAATTCGGGATTGTCTCATTTAAAGGGAATCCTTAAGGAGTATCCGGATTTTCATGATGCGAAGATGCCGCTTGGCGTGGCTAATTGTTTCTTGGACGAAGCGCCGGCCTATTTGAAACCCATAGCCGTGCTTCTACGCTTTTCGGGAGATATGGAAAAGGGACTTCAGCAACTACACGATGCTGAAACCAAGGGATTTCTCACGCGTTATGAAAGCCTCTACTACCAAGTCGGCATCCAATGGGAGCTCTTAGAAGATAAGGAAAAGGCTGGCGAGACCCTCAGTCGCTTCCTCGAGCTATTTCCCAACAATGTGGATGCCGTCGTCCTTTTGGGTCACCTGCGACGCAAGCAAGAACGCTATCAGGAGGCCTTCGATGCCTATGATCGAGCGTTGTCGCTCCCCGAAGCCTCCTATCTGCATGACATGAAAGATTGGGTATCGATTCACATGGGGAACACGGCGATTCACTTAAAAAATCCTGAAATTGGGTTGAAAATCGCCCAGAGGCTCCTGGAGAGCGTCGATGAATCGAGGAAGGAAGTCCGCTCCTGGGCCCAGGTGCTCGAGGCCAATTCCTATTGGCATTTGGGTGATTCCGCGACCGCACGAAAACTCGCTGGCCAGATAAGGCGCAAAGATAGCGTGCAAGCCTACAAAGCGGCAAAGGCTACGCTCGAAAAGATGGATGCTGAGGAATCCGAGGGCGAAGCGAATACCTGATTCCAGATAGGGTAGGGATTACTGGCTCAGTCCTCCAAGTAACCCATGGCTTAACTGGCGAACGATTATGGACCCCACGAGGAAAGTAGGAAAGGGTTTGTTCCGCGATTCGATCCCGGTAATCGCGGCGTAAAGCCGCTTCTACAATAGTTAGCTCGGAGCTTCAGCCCGCAACATCGGTTTTTCGGGAGTTGCTCGGGGGAGCGGCCGATCTCCGAGCGGCGACGGTGTCTGCCCGGAGGTCAGACGCTACCAAATTAAGCAGCTCAAAGCTTATCTACAAATTCGCCCACCCGCCGGACAGCTTCATCGAGTTCCGCTTGCGATGCGGCGTAGGTGAAACGCAGATACCCTTCACCGTTGGGTCCAAAGTCCGTTCCCGAAAGGCAGGCTACTCCGGCTTCGTTGAGAAGCCTGTCTGCGAGCGTCTTTGAGGGAATTCCTAAATCGGAAACATTGGGGAAGGTATAAAAGGCCCCTTCGGGCAGACGGCAGCGAATGCCGTCTATGCTGTTCAGTCCGGCCACGAAAGCGTCTCTCCGCTTTTGGTACTTCTGGACTACCTTGGACACCTCCTCATCGCACTCCTTCAGAGCGACAATGCCCGCTCGCTGGGTGAAACCAGCTGTGCATCCGACCGCGTGGGTGAGCAAGAGCGATACTTTCTGGGCCAGGTCCTCTGGCATGATCGCATACCCAAGCCGCCAGCCCGTCATCGCGTAGGATTTCGAGAAACCATCGACAATAATCGTCCGCTCGGGCATGCCATCGATGGAGTAGATGCTCTCAGCCTCAGAATTATCGTACACAAGGCGGGAATAGATCTCGTCGCTCAGCACATAAAAGTCGCGTTCCTTGGCGAGCCGTGCGATCGCTTCCAGGTCGGGCCTAGCGATAACGCCTCCGGTTGGATTGGCGGGCGAATTCAGTATTAGGATTTTGGTTCTGTCGGTTATCCGTTCCTCCAATGCCTGAAGATCGAAGGAGAAGCTTTTGGATTCAACGAGAGGCACGGGAACCCGCGTTCCTCCGGCGATCTCGATATCCGCGCTATAGGATGGGAATCCAGGATCTGGGTACAGGGCCTCGTCCCCATCTTGCAATAGGGCCATCAGCGGAAAGAGCAATACCGGCTTGGCTCCGGGACCGACAACGATTTGGGAAGGATGGACTTCGATGTCGCGATTTTTCGAGAATTCCGCGATCGCTTCCCGCAAGTCAGCGAAACCTTCCGTGGGATTATAGCGGGTAAAGCCTTCGTCGATTGCCTGTTTTCCCGCCGCGGAAATTTCCGGAAAGGTCCTGAAGTCGGGTTGGCCGATTTCCAAGTGGACAATGTCTTTGCCTTCGCGTTCAAGGGCCTGAGCCAGACTCATCACCCGGTAGGCTCCCTCGTGCTGGAGATTCCGTATTCTCGTTGCCAATTTCATAGGAGAGACCTCCAGATCGACAGGAGCTATCGACATTGGCAAGCTTCAGCGAATTGAAACCCAAGGGAATCTTCAAAGAAGGTTATGGGAGCGGTCGCTCCGAAGAAGTTCCGTCTCCGCGACCTAAGACGCGATTAGAACTTCAGCGTCAGCGTGTTGAGCTTGCGGTCGCGACGTGTTTCTCGATCGAACACGTCCAGGTCGAATGCCGCCGCGGAAATCCGATTCAGGGGATCGGATCGGCCGGCCAAATACTGGTCGTACTTCCATCCACGGTCGCTTAACGGGTGAGTGTACTTTTCCAAAATGGTCCTCGTGACGCTTTCGTCGGCGTTGAATGCGATAGCGTTTTCGAAGTCAACGGGTTCTATTATTGTATCGAGCTCGAGGGTGTAGGAAGCTTGGACGAAATAGCGTTGGCTCGGAGCGGCGCTGTCCTCCATTACAGCGGTCGCCAGAATCGGTTCGGAAGGGATTCCCTGCTCAATTAATTCGATAGGAGTGGAAACCTCGAGGAATGGCGAGGCGTCCGTATCGGGCACAACGGTAGCGAGGTCAGGTTGCGAAAACATCGTATCGGAGTTCGAAGCAGCAGCGAGCGCGTCTGAAATCGTAGTTTTAGAGGAGTTCGGTCCTTCCTCTAGATCCAGGGCTAAGAAGCCTACGACCCAGCAAGCGGCGATAGCTGTAAAGGCGGTAGCGAGTTTCCGCATGCGTGTCCAAGGGGCTGCATCGAGATCGATTTCTTTGATCGATTGCGCCTGGAGTAGGAGGCGCTGTTTGCGATGCAACTCGCGATCGAACTTCCCCCAAAACGCGTCGCCAGGCTGCTCCGACCGCTTGAAGCGGAGCAACTGGTCTAGCGTATAGGAACCTCGGCACTTTCGCATTCCGGTTTAGACACATTGCCCCTGTAAGCATTCAATTTTTTTGCGCTTTTTTGCAATTTGCTAAAATCAGCTCGGCGAAGGGGCCGATTCTGAAGTAGGGCAGGCATCCTGGCTGCAAGGGATGAAATAGAACACAGGCATAGAAGCCTATGCTAGTCTAGGCATCCCATGGGCTTGCTCCGCAATAGTCCCATCACTGCGGGACGTTGGCCTTTATAGGGGTCAATTCAACCTCACTCCCACAGGATGGGGATCAAGGGCCACCCATTGCGTCGGATTCAAGGGTGGAACCCGACCTCCGGACGGGTTTTTATAAGCCAACTTTAGTTAGTTTTACCTCTATTCGTCAGACGTGGAGATCGCAGCCCTCCGCAAGATGATATTTTGGATACCCGCCTTCGCGTGTATTCATGAGTATTCCGGCTTCCTTGGCTTCCCGGGCGAAGGTCCTGACAGCCCGCTTTCCCTATGCCCCAAAGCTCATGGCGCTGATAATAAAGGGGCGTTGCAAAGCATAGGCATTTGGGCAGCCGCGCTCTTCACCGAAAGTTACGCTCTTCGATTTGAGCTCCTCTTTCCGGATGGGGAACATGGCATGGTGCACCTTGACCTCCGCAGCATCAAAATCCTTCTGCGATCCAAAGGAAGAAGCGGAATTCATGTTCTGGGCTTTCCGGTAAACCTCGGTCCGCTCGTTACGGTTGAAAGGCCGTTCCTCAGTGTCGTTGAGGAATAGATACTGGCGCAGCTCCGGGCCGATGCTCTCTAAAAGATAGCGCCCCTGGCCAAGGATGCCGAGATTCCGCAGAAGCGAATGCCCGCTCTGGCCGAAAAGATAAAAGGCGTTAAGCAGGCTGAGAAAAAGGAAGGCGACGGTGAGGAAATGGAAGTAGAACGAAATTCGCACTCCCGCCACGAAGAAAAGCCCAGCGAGAAGGGGGATTGCTAGATTGGTGAACCGGGAAAGCTTGTGCAGGTTCACCACGATTTTTCCGGTCATTGCAATAGGGTAAGCGGATTCGGGTTAGTCGCGCGACTGAAGAACTATGTCGCATTTGATTGCGCATTCTCCCGGTGAGCCAGCGAAATCGCATGCCCTCCGCGTCTTCGAAGTCAGCCTAGGCGTCCTGATTGGAGCTTTGCTCCTAAAGCTGGCGAGCGCGGAGGAATTATTTTCGCTCCGCGCCCGCGCTTGCTGATCAAATTTACTACGTACCTTCTGGTTGGTTAACGTGGAAGCGTTTGATTTAACTACACCAGTACCAAAAACTTTTCTGGTAAGTTCGATGGGTTTCGCGAGTTGGATTCACGGAGTTCAATGGAAAGCGCTCACCGTTCGCCAATGTTCCAGCGAGCTTTCCATCCCGGCCGTTCGACGCGCTTGCGAAAGATGATGGTGTTGTCCAGGTCCAGGTCTCCGGTCCAGATGAATTTCGCTCCGTCAAAATCGGTTTCACTGAAAGTTCCGCGAGGCCGAACGACGCTTTCTGCATATTCTGTCGCTTGCTCCCAGCTGGAGTCGTCGAAATTGATGGCGTACCAGTCGTCCGGAATTTCCAGGTGACGGACGTGCGGGTTTTCTATGTCGCTATTGATCGGTCCATGGAAGAAATTTTTGGCCTTCCATGAGGAGTCGGTTACGATATTGGATCCAATCTTCAGAATAAATCCGCCATCCCCGATATTGCTGTTATTGTATTCGAGACCGGTCTCCGCGTTGCCACCATCCTTGGCCATCACGGCGATGGTCATCGGGTATTCGGGCAGAATGTCCACCGATATCACGTTGTGCGGCATGAAATCGATAGAATCCACGGCCACCAGTTTCCCATTGATATAGAGCTTGAACCAGTTGTCCGCATAAACGTTTACCGGAATGGTGTCGGACAGTCGTGGCCGAACGATGCCTTCCGGAGTATTGGGCCCTCGCCGGTTTTGGGCGAAGGTCGTCGAGATAAGGATGAATGTGCTAGTTACGAGAATAAGGGATCTTAGCTTCATAAGATTATTGGAGTGTTAGTTTCGATTCCTTTGGTGTCGATCCTTTTGCCGATTGCCGCGTTCGCGTTCCCGGTTTCCGCCGCGTCGCATTTGGGGCGGCTTGGAGGGATCGTATTGAGGATTTATTTTCGGAACGCCGGCATCGATTGCCGCCAAGTAGGTATCTAATCGCGAGCGGAGATTGGCTGTTTTCTCCGGCATTTTATTTGCAGTTTGACGCTTTCCTTGAGATCTTTGGAAAGATCGTAGAGTTCGTTCGTCTTCGCTTCGTAGAAGTGCAGAAGCTTGTAGTTCCCGAGCATGATAGCGGAATGGGGGGTGTCTCCTTGGTAGTGGGGGAAATGAAAGACGAGTTCTTCACGTGACCGTTTAATAGGGTGCTCTTCTACTTTGAGCAAGTGGATGAAGCTACCGCTTTCCGTGTTGGCTGGGGCTGGCTCCTCGATGCCCGCCAAATCGCTAAAGGTATTGTATAAATTGTAGCCGACGACTGCCTGGTGAGACCATGAGTTAGGTTCAACGCCGGGTCCTCGAACGATGAAAGGAACGCGAATGCCGCCTTCGCGCACATCGCCTTTGCCTCCACTAAGAGGGCGATCGGAGGACCGGCCTCCACCGCCGTTGTAGGACATGAAAAAGACACAGGTGTTTTCTGAAAGCCCGACTGCTTCCACTTATAACTACGGGTTTCGCGACGCGCTCAATTCAACGCGTTGATCGACAGCGATAAAGGAATGCGCAATTCAGGCGCTAGCGCTACATTTTATATCGCTTTGATCGCCTGCGCCAATCAAGCCCATCTATTTCATCGATCATTCGCTGGACAGGGGGCGCGGTTTGCGCTTCATGGTGGGTTTTTTCCGGAATCTGGACGGAATCTCCCTTAAAACGAACTAAACGAAACAGCATCACAAACCATGCCTGTCGCAACACCTAAGCAATACGAAGCCATGCTGGATGCCGCTCAAAAAGGCGGCTATGCCTATCCGGCGGTAAACATCACCTCGATCGTGACGATCAATGCCGCCCTTAAGGCATTTGCCGATGCGAAGTCCGATGGCATCATCCAAGTTTCCACTGGGGGCGGCCAATTCGCTTCTGGCCTCAATGTTAAGGATGCGGCTTTTGGGGCCATCGTTCTGGCGGAGGCTACCCACGTTTTGGCTGAAAAGTACGATGTGCTGGTCGCCTTGCACACGGATCACTGCCATCCCGAGAAGGTGGATGGATTCCTCAAGCCGCTCCTCGAAGCGTCTCGCAAGCGCATCGCTGAAGGAAAAGGGCCGCTCTTCCAGTCGCACATGTTCGATGGATCGGTCGTGGCGCTCGATGAGAATCTAGAGATCTCCAAGGAGCTCCTGAAGGAGTGCGCCGAGCTCGATATCATTCTCGAGGTCGAAGCCGGTTGCGTTGGTGGCGAAGAGGATGGACATGATACTTCGGGTCTCCCAGCGGAGAAGCTATACACGACACCGGAAGACATGGTCGAAGTTTATGAGGCTCTGCAGCCAATCGGACGCTTTCTGTTTGCCGCGACCTTCGGGAACGTGCACGGGGCCTATAAGCCGGGAGCCGTTCAACTGAAGCCCACGATTTTGCGAGACGGACAAAAAGCGGTCATGGACAAGCATGGCGCGGATGCGGAAATGGACCTCGTTTTCCATGGCGGCTCCGGATCTGAACTTAGCGAAATTCGCGAGACCTTGGACTATGGTGTAGTCAAAATGAACATCGACACGGACACGCAGTACGCTTTCACCCGCCCCATCGTCACTCACATAGGCGAAAATATTGAGGGTGTGCTCAAAATTGACGGCGAAGTTGGCAACAAGAAAACCTACGACCCGCGCTCGTACTTGAAGAAAGCGGAAGAGAGCATGGCCAATCGATTGATCGCCGCTTGCGAAGACTTGCGATCTGACGGCAACACCATTTGCGGCACCGTCTAAGCCACGGAGGACAATTTAATCAAAAACCCCGTTAAAGCCGGTTTCCATTTATTGGAGCCGGCTTCTTTGTTTCACGAACCTGCCCGTTCCTTTAATCGAGAAGTCCTGCCTCTATTGTGCAGTGAAGCTGATCACGTGATCAGCTTCACTGCACAATAGAGGCATTTCAATAGTTTCAGGATTAGGCTCCGGGAAGGGTCGCTACCTTTCAAGAGGGCTGGAATAATGAACTCAGGTCAGGAATTCGTGGGCAGCTCGACGGCTGTGACTTGGTGGCTGATGCCGGGGAAGGTGGCTTGGTGGTGGACGAGGTCGGAGCGGTCTTTGAGCTTTGATCCGTCGATGGTTTTGGCGTCCACTGCGGTGGCGGTAGCGGTGTGGGTTTCCGCCCACTCGGAATTTAGTAGGGCGATGCTGACCGCTTCGCCAATGATATCTGGGTGGGCGTAGTCCGGATGCCCGATAGAGCCGAAGTAGACCATTCCCGTGCTGATGCCAACCTTGAGGGGCTCATTGTGGAGTTGGATGGCGTTGAGAGCCGCGTCGATGGCTCGGTCTTCATGAAAGCTTCCGGAGAAGAAGCAAAGGATGCCGGCTCCTCGGGTTTTGATGGGGATACCCCCGTAGCGCAGGGCAGATTCGGTTACCTGGTAGCAGACGCTGTTGGTCCAGTTGGCGAAGTCGCGCGGTTCCAGGCGTTCGGATTTTTCCCTAGCGGCCCGGGCCCGGATGTCCATGGTGGTGGCTTCGATGACATCCTTATCGATGCTTTGGCAGCCCAATAACCATTCGATGGATACGCCGAGCAGTTGAGTCAGGTTGGGCAGGATGCTGATATCGGGAGCGTTTTCGCCTCGCTCCCACTTGGAGACGGCTTGTGGGCTCACCTGAACCGCGTTGGCGATATCGGTTTGCGTGAGGCCCGATTTCTTTCGGCGGTGGCGGATTCTGTCTCCGAAGTCCTGAAGATTCATAAAACAGCAGCGAGTTTAAACGGACGCTGCGCAAATAGGAAAGGGGAAACGAGAGAAGAAGAGTAAAAACCGCTTGGGGCTCTTACCCGATTAATTCGTGATAGGTGACGCAGTGCTGCTTACGTTGGCAGGGCTGACAATGCTCTCCCATCCACAAGGCATCGAATTGCTCCATCAAGGGGCGAACGATTTCCGGCTCGTCGGAAAGGACTCCCGATTCGAAATTGCGTCGATTTTCGGATTTGGCTCCCATGCCCGCCCCTGTGAGGTTAGCGCTTCCCGTGTAGGCGACCTTTCCATCGACGATCACGCTCTTGAAGTGGGCCCGCGGGCAGAGAATCATCTCTAACCCTTGCAGTAGGCTCGGGAATCGATCGAAGTCGTTTCGAAAGGCGGGCCCGGGTTCTTTCGCGTGTATTATTCTTATGGCTACGCCTTCATCGATCAGATTGGATAGAGCGCTGAGAAAAGGCACCATCTTCTTTCCCCGATGGACGTGCAGGTCTTTGATGTCAGCGGTGGCGATCCAGACGAATGACTTCGCTTGGGCGACGGCTTCTTGGATGACCCGCTCGTATATCCGTCTATCGGTGACAACTTCGGTCGGCATGTTTACTCGTTTCTAGGACCTGGATTCTGGAATGCAAGCGAAGCGGACGGTTTGGGGATGATCGTTAATTCGGGAGAGGCCGGGCAGCTTGCGTCGGGTAATATACCAACAAAGAAGCATCAAAGATTCGGCTATGCTTAAAGCTCTTCCTAGGCGAGAAATCACAATCTAGCCTTTTTTTGATGGGATACGCTCTGCATTCATGATGCCTCGTTTCGTTTTCGGGTTGCGACCCCGAGGGAGTCGTCGTCACCACGATGGAACCCCTAAACTGATTTATCATGGTGGCGAAGCCATCGTGCAGCCCCGCAGCGACGGGGCACTTCCTGTTTATGACTTCTATCAAATTCCATGGATGCTGTAGCGGTTCAACTTTATCGGCATGAAATCGATTGAGGCCGGCTTATCGGAGCGATTCCCGGGGCCATGAAATTGGCAAATTTTCGTTAGCCATTTTTTGAACTTCACTTAAGGTTTAGGGGTTTATGTCAAAAGAGCGTATCGCATTCATCGGAATCGGAGTAATGGGCAAGAGCATGGCTGGGCATCTTCTGGATTCCGGCTATCCTGTTACCGTGTACAATCGTACACGGTCGAAAACGGATGATCTCGTGACTCGAGGCGCGGTTTGGGAGGAGTCGCCAGCAGCGGCTGCCGAAGATGCGGATATCTTGATTACCATCGTAGGCTTTCCTGCCGATGTGGAGGAAACCTATTTCGGGGACGCCGGGGTTTTCAGGACGCTCAAGGAAGGGTCTTTGGCGATCGACATGACGACATCGAATCCGCTCTTGGCCAAGCGAATTGCCGGGGCCGGCAAGGAAAAAGGGATTGGCTCCTTGGATGCCCCTGTTTCCGGCGGCGACTTAGGGGCCAGGGAGGCTAGGCTTTCGATCATGGTCGGAGGCGAGCAAAGCGATTTCGCCCGGGCCATGCCGCTTTTCGATATCATGGGAAAGAATATTCAGCTGCAGGGTCCAGCGGGATCCGGCCAGTATACCAAGATGTGCAATCAGATCGCTATCGCCTCGGGAATGGTGGCCATTGGAGAGGCCTTGGCCTACGCGAAAGCAGCCGGTTTGGATCCTAAGCAGGTATTGGCAAGTATCGAGACTGGAGCGGCGGGAAGCTGGTCGCTTAGCAATTTGGCTCCGCGCGCTTTGGACGGCGATTTCGCCCCCGGGTTTTTCGTCAAGCACTTCATAAAGGACATGGGCATCGCCCTGGAGTCCGCGGCGGAGATGGGTTTGACGCTGCCGGGCCTGGAATTGGCCAAGCGTCTTTATGATCAGCTATCCGCTGAAGGTGGAGCGGACGAGGGCACCCAGGCGATCTTCCGTTTCTATATGGAAGGCAAGCAATCGGCCGGCTAGGTTCCAGTTAGCCGAATAGCCCCAGTCAAACTGATTTGGACAAGGCCATACGGGCCAGGTCGTGCGATTCGCCTTCGACTATAAAATCCTCGAAGAAAACGCCCTCGAGGTAGAAGCCAAATTTGCCATTCAAGGTGAGGTTCCTGAGATTGATGTCCAAGGAATGGAGAAAAACCTTTTCCCGGTTGGCGATTAGATAGGTGTAGAAGAGAAAAAGAAAGGTTGCCCGTTTGCCGATCCCTTTACCGCGTTGGCTGGAGTCGCCCACGAGCTTTCGCATCTCGATTTTCTCGGAAACGCCATCGATTTGATCGGCTCCTATGATTCCGACAAAAACGCCATCGCTGACGATTCTGAAGCACTCCCTGGCTGAAGAATTAAAATAGGCAGCTAGATCTTCGGTCGTATTAGGAAATCGGGGATAGAAATAGCATTTGGCCTCGTCGCTGCGCGTCCACTCTGCGACCTTGGTAAGGTCCTTTTCTTCTCGCGGGGAAATAGATACGCTCCTTAGCTAGTGTGCCGCTAGCAATTTGCTCGGCCAGAATGAGATTTTCGTGTCCGTCGAGAGTGGGGTTTTGGCCGAGTGGGGTTTGCCAATACCAGAGCATGTGTCCCATCGCGTAGACAAACGCGAACAATAGGAGCCAAAATGCCGGTTTAGCCGATCGGATCATTCGGTAGTATTCGGCAAATCCGAGGGGAAATCAAATGCAGGCCCTATGGCGAAGAGCTAAAATCATCTACCCGAAATGACGAGCAGATAGAATATGGCTAACGGCTCAGCAGCAGGCGATGTCCGAGTCCACCCAGGATGGCTCCGAGGATTGGAGCGATGACGTAAACGGTCAGCCATCCGTAGCCGTTGATAGAGAACGGAAGACTGCCCCAGCCGGCGAGTGTTGAAAATATCCGCGGAGCCAAGTCGCGGGCCGGGTTGAAGCCACCCATAGAGATAGGTGCGAAGAGGGAAATGAGAACTGTCAGCGTGATGCCAATGGCGAATGGTATGAGCCAGGCTGGCAGAATGTTGCTTCTTTTGTCCGTAACCGTAAATACCACTAGAGCCAAGAGGGCCGTGCCGAGTAGTTCGGATAGAAATCCTTGAGTACCAGTGATTGCTCGCTGATCTGGCTGAGGGAGCGCCTCCCCTCCTGGATTTGGGTAGAATTCGCCAAAGATCATGGCGCTGGCTTCGCTTCCAGACTCGCCGCGCATGATGCCGTTATCCGCTTCGAAGGCCTCGATGGCGCCTCCGTATACCAGAAAAACCATGGATGCGGCCAGGAAAGCCCCGGCAAACTGGGAGAGTATGTAGCCGATTGCCTTGCCGATCGGGAAAGCGCGAAAAACGACAAGGCTTATTGTGATGGCCGGATTTAGATGGGCTCCGCTAAGCCCACCGGTCAGAAAAATTGCGATGCTCAATCCAAAGCCCCATATGATGGCTACTTGAAACAAACCGACGGGGGCATTGAGAGCGACGGCTGTAGCCACACTGCCGCAGCCAAAAAAAACCAGAAGGAAGGTGCCAAGCGTTTCGCCGATTACCCAATTGATTCGTTTTTCCTGCTTCTTCATTTCTCTAGCCGTTTTATCGCCGCTCTTGGAACTCGCGGATTCCTAGTCGTCAGAGCCTATGCCCTCGCGGTAGCCGTGAGCATAGGCTTGAAATACGAGTTTGATTTGATCTCGGATCTCGCGAAAGGCATCCATGACCTCGGCTTCCGATCCCTCCACTTTGGCGGGGTCGACGAATCCCCAGTGATAGCGATTCAATTGCCCGGGATAAACGGGACAGGCTTGGTCCGCATTTCCGCAAACGGTAATCACGGTGTGGATGCCTCGATCGAGAAACTGATCCATGTGCTTGGATTCGTGGCTGGATATATCGATGCCGATTTCATCCAATGCAGCAATGGCCTTAGGGTGAACGTATCCAGCAGGCTGAGACCCAGCAGAATGAACTTCAAACAGGTCCCCAGCCGTATTCCGCAGAATGCCCTCGGCCATATGGCTGCGGCAGGAATTTCCCGTGCAGAGAATGAGTACGCGTTTCTTCTCCATTATATTCAGTTTCTATTGGCAAGGAGCGCCCGGTGAATGTTCGAGTTTTTTCAAATCCTGAGACAATCGAGGATCCTTAGCATAACCCATACGAATGGCTTCCAGACTGGCCAGGACGCTTTCAGAAAGATCGGGGGAAATACGATAGAAGTTCCAATTGGCTTTTCGCTCTACATCTAGCAACCCTTGTCGCTTCATGTATCCAATGTGCTTTGACATCTTTACTTGAGGCTCGTCTAAGGCTTTCTGCAATTCACAGACGCAGAGAGGTCCTCGAAGCAGCAGATTGACAATCCGCAATCGAGTTGGGTCGGAGAGACACTTGTGCAAGGATACGATCTCCATTTTCGATTTGAGGAAGATGTTAGCGCAGGAATATACGTCAACAGGAATATTCTACAAGTGGAATAAAGCTTGCCCGGAGGTCGAGTTCCGCCTCCTCTTCTATCCTTGATTCAAACTTAACTTGATTACGCCTATCAGCGGCTGCCGGCTCGGAGATATGGGACTGAGACTTTTAATTGGATTTTTCTAGGGAGGACCGGCTCGGTCCTCCATTCAATGGGTTTTGACGATGGAGGACCGAGCCAGTCCTCGCTGCCTTTGAGACTGGGCTGCAAATCGTTAAGGGTCCACTCAACATATACTACATGCGAGGCAAACTAAGGGTTCGCAGAACTTTTTGACCTTGTGGCTTGGGGACGAGGGGCTTTCGATGGGGAATTGCTAATTGCAGCAGCATACCGCCAGTGATCGAGACCTCAGACCTAACTTTCCCCGATTGGCTTTTCGAGCAGGACTACATGGTCTTCTTGTCATTCTTTGGCTGGACCTTGCTGGGGCTGCTCGCCTGGACTAAGCCGCTCTGCGACTGGCAAAAAGGTGAGGCCCGTTGGTTTTGGTTCGGATACTTCGCGTTTGCGGAAGCGTTGGGGGATTTCGTGCGCACGCTTTCTTTTTCGGACCCGTTTTTCCGCTCCTTCAGTATCGAGATACCTTTGGAAATGCTAGGCCTCGGCTGTTTGATCGAGGCTTCGGTACGAGGATATGGCTGGCTTAAAGGGCGGAGTTTCCCTCCGCTGATAGCCATTACCTGCGGATTGCTGGGATTCGCGATTGAGGTGGGCTCGCTGTTGTATTCCCTGGTGGTAGCCTTCCTAGTCTCCACGGTGGCTTGCCTGTGGTTCGCATGGAGACTCCGGGATATGGCCATAGACAAGGACCGGTACGAGCTCATTGTCGTCGCGGCCGGAGTTGTGCTGCTCATACCCGCTTGGGTGTTGCACCCGGATCATATCGCTTTTTTGAGGAGCGAAACGTTAGTGGCATACAGCGAGTTTCCTTTCTACGGTTTCTTGCTGCTTTTTCTTCGGATCCTCTCCGCTTGGCTAGCTCTGGGTGGGTTCTGGATTTATCGGCTGCGCGCTCGCATGGACGATGTTGCGGATCCTGCCAGGGAAAAACTGAAGACCTGGGGTTTTAGAGTGATGCCGCTGACCTTGGCGGTGATCGTCCTAGCGAGCTATATGGTCACGACTTGGAATGGCCGTCGGGAAAAGGACCGCATCGAGGAAGAATTGCTATCGCGTTCCCAGACGGCAGCTTTGGCATTGCGGTCGGAATCGGATCGAGGCGCTCAGCTATTCGGCGCCGGCGCAAGTAATGCGATCTCCGAAAGCCTGCGTCGCTTAAGGGAAATCGGTTCGGAGGTGGATCGAGTCTATGTCTGGAGTAGCGACTCTTTGAGTGGCTCGCATGGCGATGAGGGCCCTTTTGGGGCTTCAGAAAGCGTCGTTGCTGGAGCGAGGGATCTGCTGGCCAATGAAGATGGGTATCTATCGGGTGAACCCTTCGTGTTTGGCCCCATTCGCATGGGCCCTAATCTTCGTATCAATGTTAGTTCGCCGATTTCGGATACAGAGACCGAACGCACTTTGGCTTGGTTGGGAATCGATTTGCGAGCGGACGAGTGGATGAAGAATATTTCCCTGGCCCGATTACAGACGATTATAATAGCCGGGCTTGTCCTAGCTCTGATCATTTTTTTCGTATACTATCAGATAGAAAACGAGTCGGAGACCGATCTTGCCTTAGCCAAGGAGAGGGCGGAAGCGGCTGATAGGGCGAAGAGCGAGTTTCTGGCTGTAATGAGCCATGAAATACGGACTCCTCTGCAAAGCGTTCTTGGATACAGCAACTTGCTTAAGAATACTCGGCTCGACGAGAAACAGATGTCTTGCTTGGATACAATCCAATCGGAGGGCAAAATCCTGTTGCGGATTGTGCAGGACATTCTCGATTTTAGCAACCTTCGCAAGGCGAGCCCCGAATTGAAGGAGGGCCCCGTGCATATAAAAAGCCTGATCGAGGAAACCTATAGGACGATACAGCCAATGGCTGAAAGAAAGGGATTGGTGGCGGAGCTGGAAATCGATCCATCGTTGCCGGCAATCATCCGGACAGATGGAGTGCGCTTGAGGCAGGCCCTGCTAAATCTTTATGGGAATTCGGTAAAGTACACGGAAAAAGGTTCGGTGAAGCTTGCGGTAGGGCTTAATGGACACGGATTAGGTCCGGGATCATTGGTGTTCCAGATCTCGGATACAGGTGTCGGCATAAAGCCGGAGGATTTAGATCGGCTTTTCGAACCCTTTATCCAATTGGCCCATGTGGGGACTTCGCCACGGGAGGGAGCTGGGCTAGGATTGGCCATCGTGAAGCGGATCGTAGAGCTCATGGGCGGAAGGATTGACGTGGAGAGCGAATTTGGTCGGGGGACGAGCTTCACGGTATGTTCCAATTTCCATGTTGAGCAATTGGAGGAGTCCGATTCGGAAGAATCCAGTCAGATTCGAACCCTGCGATCGGAAGTATCCAAGCGACTGGGCGACCTCTATCCTCTACGAGTCTTGGTCGCTGACGACAACCCGATGGTGCGAAGACTGATTACCCTCTACCTCGAATCCTTTGGATACAGCCCAGACCAAGTCGACGAAGGCAAACCGGTTTCGGAGCGAGGAAACGCTTATGACTTGATAATATCGGATTTGAGGATGCCCGGACTAGATGGCCCAGGGGCGGCGAAAATAGTGCGGGAAAAGTCGGGGATCGCTGATCAGCCTTGGATTATCGGCGTGTCGGCCACCCTCGCGGAAAAGGAGATTGAGCGAGCGATGGATGCGGGGATTAACGACTTCCTGGGCAAGCCCTTCTTCGAGAGCGATCTGGAAGCGAAGATCCGAGAAATCCCCTGGTTGGAGGATAGTTTAGCTAGTGAAGATGAGGAGCGGGGCGATGCTGCCACAATCGACAGTTCGTTCGTTTCTGGCGGGATGGGACTCTTTTCAGACGAGCTTACCGATCAGGCGATAGACGAAACCCGATCGATATGCAGCGATATGCTGGAAGCGGCTGACAAGCGGGACTTCGACTTTATTCGGGACAAAGCCCACTACCTGTCCAACACGGCCATGGCCTTGGGAATCGAGTCGCTCTACACAGATAGCAAGCGCTTGCAGAAAGCGGCGGAAGAGGAATCGGAAGACTGCCTATCCCTAATTTCCCGACTGCAGGAGAATTTCGCCATCTGGGAAGGATCCAGGTAGAGAGATTCGAGCATTTTAGTGAATCGCCCGCTACTTCTTGGGGCGGAACGCCTTCATGACAGACTCATCTGTCTCCAGGAAATCGCCACCGATGAGGTCGATGCAGTAAGGAATGGCAGGGAAGACGGCTTCCAGGTTTTCTCGAATCGCTTTTGGCTTGCCGGGAAGATTGACGATTAGGCAACTACCGCGAATCCCCGCCGTTTGCCGAGAGAGGATCGCCGTAGGTACGTATTTGAGAGAGGCCTGCCGCATTTCTTCGCCGAATCCCGGAAGCATCTTTTGGCAAACGTTGGCTGTGGCTTCCGGGGTGATGTCGCGAACTGCTGGACCGGTACCGCCAGTGGTGACGATCAGGCTGCAGGAAGCACCATCGGAAAAGCGTTTCAACGTGTCTTCGATTTGCTCCTGCTCATCAGGCACGACGGCGTATTCGACATCGAAAGGCGTTATCAGCCATTCATTTAGCAGGTCGACGCAGGCCTTGCCGGGAATATCCTCATAAATTCCTTTCGATGCCCGGTCGGACACATTGATCACGCCAATTTTAGCTTTCTTTCCCATGGATGGATTGGGTCTATTGAATCCAAGGCCGAGGTCTATGGTAAAACGCGTTGACTTGCGGGATTGACAGGGGAGCAGCAGAGGGAAGCATGGAAGTCGAGTTACGACCGGCTGACGAAAACGGCCAGCTGCGCGGATACTAGCCAATGAAAAAGCAGAATTTCTTAGAAATGGTTAATTTGATCGTCAAAGAAGATGATCGTTACACGAAGGAAGCCTACGGATTTCTAAAAGAAGCCTTGGACTTCACCATGGATAAGGAGCGTAAACGGAAGAACAAGGCCGTCAGCAAAAACCAAAGACATGTCACGGGCCAAGAGCTGCTCGATGGGGTACGCGAGTATGCCTTGGATCAATTCGGGCCGATGGCGTACACCGTACTGATCTCTTGGGGCCTAGAGCGGTGCGAAGACTTTGGAGAGATGGTGTTCAACCTAATCGAGTACGGGGTTTTCAGCAAGAATGAGGATGATACCAAAGAGGATTTCGCCGCCATTTACGATTTCGAGGAAGCTTTTTTGAAGCCCTTCCAGCCAGACCGGCGACGATTGAAGCGCCCCCGATACAAGGTGATTGAGTCGCTCTAACGCTATAATCAAAAGGGATCCCCTCAACGTTTTGACCTTTCCTTGCTGGCGCTCAGAAAGCGTAGGGTCCGCAAATCATGAATAATCAACAGTCATTTTTGGACGCAAGCCATCGGGATGCCGACTTGCTGGAGTCGCTGGCCGCGGAATCCTATCATCGCTATCATTTGGAAAACGGCTTGACGGTTCTCTTAAGACCCGACCGGTCTCTGGCCTTGTGTTCGACTCAGGTTTGGATTAAGTCAGGAAGTATTCATGAGGAGGGAAGCCTGGGTTCGGGCCTGTCGCACTACCTGGAGCATATGCTCTTCAAGGGAACGGAAAAGCGGGAAGGCCGGGAAATCTCAGAATGCGTGCAAGCGGCTGGAGGCTATATCAATGCCTACACTGCATTCGATCGGACGGTATACTATATCGATATCCCTTCGGAAAACGTAGACGTGGCTCTCGATGTGCTGAGCGATTCGGTTTTCAGGTCGACTTTGCCGCCAGATGAAATCGAGAAGGAGCGGGATGTCATCCTTCGCGAGATTGACATGGGGGAAGACGATCCGGATCGAAAACTTCTCCGAGCCCTCTTCGAAACTGCTTTTCGAACGCATCCTTTTAGGTATCCTATTATTGGTTACAAAGACTTATTCGCGAATGTCTCGAGGGATGAGTTGGTGGCCTACTATAAGCGACGTTATGTTCCCAATAACGGGGTTCTAGTGGTTTCAGGCGACTTCGAGGTTCAGGACATGAAAGAGCGGATCGAAAGATTTTTCGGAGAGTTGACTCGACAACCTCTACCCAATATCTACATCTCTTCGGAGCCTCGGCAGCTGGCTCGCCGATCGAAAGCCCTCTATGAGGACGTGCAGATCGTCCGGGCGGCGATGGGGTTCCAGACGCCAGGGCTAGCTTACCCAGATACCCCGGTCCTAGATGCCCTTTCCTTGATCTTAGGCCATGGATATAGTTCTCTGCTCTCGGTCCAATTGAGGGATAAGCTAAAGCTCGTCCACACGATAGACGCCTCCAATTGGACGCCTGGGGAGTTAGGCGTTTTTTATATGGTGCTAGTTTGCGACCCGGACAAGAGACAAAAAGCCTTGGACGAGACAGAGCGGTATTTGCGTTCGCTCACGGCAGCCGACTTTACCGAAGAGCGGATCCGGAAAGCAGTCAGACAGCTAATGGTATCGGAAATCAATGCTTGCAAAACCGTGAGCGGCCAAGCGTCGAAACTCGCCGCTGCCGAGGTCGTCATTGGCGACATCCGCTACGCCGAACAGTATTTGAAAAAGGCCATGCGGATCACAGGAGAGGACTTGGTTCGCGTATTGAGAGAATGGCTGCTTGAGGAAAGAATGACCGTAGTTTCGCTGAACCCAAAAGACCTGGAATTAGGGGATGTTCAAGCTCCGGACTTGTCAGGGAGCAATTCGGATTTCGAGACGCGGGAGCAGCCTAATGGCAGCTCTCTGCTCGTTCGTTCGGACAATAGGCTTCCCAATGCCCATATAAGGGTTGTTTTAAACGGAGGGTCCTTATTTGAGGACGGCGGCAAGCAAGGTTCGACGTCGCTATTGGCTACCTTGCTCACCAAGGATACGTTAAAGAGAACGGCCCAGGAAGTTGCCCAGGCCGTTGAAGGCGTAGGAGCCAGCTTCTACGAATTCGCGGGCAACAATAGTCTCGGCCTGGGGATCGATTTTTTGCCTACGGATATCGATTTGGCCCTAGATATTCTGGAGCAGGCCCTCCTCCACTCCAAATTCGATGAAGAGACTTTCAGTATTGAGAAGGAAGCCCATTTGGGGGCCATCAAGGAAGATCTGGATGATGTTGTCGTCGCTGGTCGTCGGGAATTGAGAACACTTTTTTTCGGTGAGCACCCCTTTCAACTGGGCGGATCCGGCTCCCTGGAAACCGTGGAACCCCTAACGACAGCTGATCTTATCGCTTTGCGGAGCCGTTTGCTGAAATCCGGAAATGTGACGCTGGCGATTTCAGGCATGTTCGACTCCGGCAATGTCATCCAGAGACTAGAAGCTCTAATGGCGAAGTTGCCGACTGGAGAAAAACCGATGGGAGCATTCCCATTCGAAGAGCCGGGATCGCCTGGTGTCCATCGGTCGCCTATGGAACGACAGCAAGCGGTTGTCTTCCACGCGTACCCGGGGCCCGGCTTGCTTGACGATGATTTCCCTGTGTCGGAAGTGGCGGATGAGTTGTTTAGCGGCATGTCGAGCCACTTGTTCGAGCGTATCCGAGAAGATCTGGGCTTGGCATACTTTGTCCGATCAAGTCGTATCGTTGGACTAAATACAGCCATGTTTTATTTTTACGCGGGAACTTCGCAGCAAGGATACGATCGAGTGATCGCTGAATTGATTGCGGAAGTCGATAGGCTGTCGGAGCTGGGAGTGACCGATGAAGAGCTGGCTCGATGCCGATCTCGGTTGAAAGCCGGTCGTCGCATGGGATTGCAGACGAACGCTTCCTGCTCGAGCCATGCCGCCATGAATGTGGCCTACGGTTTGCCAGCCAATGATGGGCAGGAGTACGACCGTAAGATCGATTCCGTGAGCAAAGAGGATTTAGCCCAATTCGCGAAGCGCTATTTCAAGGAATCCAATCGAGTCGAGCTCGTCGTGGGAGCGGTTTAGTCCAAGCTTTCACGTTGGTTCGATCCGTCGATGAGTCCCGCATTGGCTGATCGGAGTGAAGTTAAGCTCGCGCACGAAAAGTTCTCGTTTCAAGGCGGGCTTAGGAGCGGGTTTGTCCTGCGATAATTACAGATGAGCACCAGAAAAATCGCGGTATAAACCCGCTCCTATACCCGACTACGACTTAAGTTGATGCCAGTACGCCGCGGCCCATCCGTTTTTGTCTAATACTATTTCCCAAAAAAAGGCCAGGTCGCTATAAAAGCGACCTGGCAGGTGTGGGTGTGTTGGGAGGGAAAATATTGTGACGCAGTAGGCTTATGGGGGTCTCGAATTCATATCAAGCAATTCCTTACAATCTGGTTACAAGATTTTGATGGATCGAAAGATAGCACGGGATTTCGCACCCTTCACTAGGCCGAAACCCTAGAATGATGGCGCTTGTTGATCCAGTAAAGCTCTTAGCTATCCGCCCGTCCGCGTATAGACTTTTGAAATGCGCTACCCCAACGGCCTAATCCGATCATGTGCCAAACTGGGCATTTTTTTGAAATCCCTGTTTGACAATAAAGCCGGCTTTAGCATCAATAAGTGTTCATGAACACTAATGAGCCTCCATTGACGCAAAGGCAGCGAGAAGTGCTAGAGTTTGTGAGGGGGTGGCGTTCCCGAAAAGGGAAGATGCCATCGACTCGCGAGATTCAGCGGCACTTCGGATTCGCTAGCCAGACAGCGGCGGTCAATCACTTGAAGGCTCTAGAGCGGAAAGGGTTCTTAAGGCGCATGCCAGGCGACCTGCTTCCGGTCAACGAGAGTCGTTTCAGCGAGGTGCCTTTGTTGGGAGCGATTCCAGCGGGATTGCCCGCCTATGAAGAGGAGCGTTCAGATGGCGGAGTCGCTATTGATCTGGCATCGATTGGCGTATCCGATTCGAGTCGAACCTTTGCTTTAACGGTGCGGGGAGACTCTATGACTGGAGCGCATATCCAGGAGGGGGATGTCGTTGTCTTGGAATATCGGGAGCCGCGTGATGGGGATGTGGTCGCGGCTCTCATAGACGGGGAAACGACGCTAAAACGATTCGTTCTTAAAGAGGGGCAACCTTATTTAAAGGCGGAGAATCCAGTTTATCCCGATCTGCTTCCAGCGACGGAATTGATCGTTCAAGGCGTGGTAGTCGCCCTAGCGAGAAAGGTGTTCAGGTGATTGGGTTAGAGGAAGTATCGGCTTGTTCGGCCGTGGGGGGAATAGGGAGTTGCCAGGAGCGTTCCGCTTCCGCAATAGCGGATGCGACTGGCAACAACCGACCCCATCTATCCAGTTATGTGGAACTTTTGAATCAGAATGCTATTTCGATAGTTGGAGAAAAAGAGGCTCGCTACGGTCACAGGGACGTTCCGATGGAAGGTAGTGAGGCTGCTGTAACGGGGGCTGATTCAAATAGGGAGGCGCTGACGATTGGGGAACTAATCACGGCATTGGAAAGTAAATTCAAATTTGGGAGGAAATAGAAATGGATAGACGATATAAGGATATCATCGTGAGCGATAGCCGCAGCGAGAATATGGTTCATCGTTTGCTGGGCAGGACCCATTCGTACCGGACGCGTACGAGACGTTGGATGCTGTTGGCCAACGGCGGATTGATTTGTCGCGAGCGTCTCGAGCCGGAATTGGTTTCTAGCGAAAAGCGTCAGTCGGCTTAGTTTGGGGCAACTTCAACTGGTTGATTCGCTCAGGATTTTCCAAGCATCTAGATCGATCTGCTCGGGCCGCATTTGCGGCTCGAGGTTGATTTCTGCCAGCCTGGGCAGCCATTTTTGAGATTTCTGATGGGAGCTTTTTCTGAGCAGGGAGCCGATTTGCTTTCGCCGTTGTTGGAACAGCTCACGGATCAGTTCTCTGTCGCCTTTGGGGAATAAATACTGGGATTTCTTTAGCTTGAGGTGTATGAGGCGAGAGCCGACGTCGGGTTTGGGATAGAAGCAGCTTGCGGCGACGTCCCAGGTTCCTTCGAGGTCGAACGCGTTTTGGATGAAGATGCTGATACTGCCAAATTGTTTAGAACCCGGTTCGGCGATGAACCGCTGGGCCGTCTCCTTTTGTAGCATCAAAGTGAGACTAGAGGGTAGGGGTTCATTGATCACCGAATCCATCCACGGGGTGGATATTGCATAGGGAAGGTTAGCGACAATTTTGAACCTTCCTCCCCTAAAAGGAAGATTGGCGAGAGGATGTTCTAGGGCGTCGCCTTGAAGCAGGTGGAAATCATTTGGGTAGGCGGCTTCCAGCTCAGCAAGGTGTGAGGCCAGCCGAGGATCTTTTTCGACAGCGTAAACGCTAGCCCCGGCGTTGACGAGGGCTCTAGTGAGCGTGCCCAGACCGGGGCCGACTTCGACGATACGGTCGCCAGACTCTATTTCGGCTAATTCCAGAGATTTGCGTACGATGTTGCCATCTATGAGGAAATTCTGCCCCAGCTTCTTTACCGGTCGGTGCCCGAGCTTTTCCAACAGGGCTCGTGTTTCCGATGGGGAGAGCGGGGACGGCATAGGAAGCTAGGCGGAATGAAACGCACTTATCAGATCTCGAACGGATTCCGCTCGCATAAGGGCTTCCCCGACGAGGATGGCTTTCGCTCCCGCATCTCTCGCCCTTTTGGCATCTTCGCCATCCCAAATGCCGCTTTCCGAAATGGCTAAAGCGTCAGAAGGGATTTTGGGAATGAGCTCTTCGGAAAAACGAAGATCCGTCTTGAATATGGCCAGATCGCGATTGTTGACGCCAATGATCCTGGCGTTCTGAGCTACGGCCCGGTCTAGCTCCGCTTCGCTGTGAATTTCGTACAGGGCGTCGAGACCGGCTAAGTCCGCAGCATTACGCAAATGGAGCATTTCCTCATCGGTCAAAGCCCGCACGATAATTAGAATGGCGGCCGATCCTGCATTGGCGGCTTCCAGCACTTGAATCGGATGAATCATGAAATCCTTGCGAAGGCAGGGCGTTTCGAAGCCGATTTCGGAAAGCTGCTGACGCGAAGATTCAAGATCGGCTATTGTTCCGCCAAAGTATTTCTCGTCGGTTAGGATTGATAGGCAATCCGCGCCCGCCTGGGCGTAGGCCATTGCCTGGGTAGCTGCGGATTCAATCGTCTTGATCTCCCCGGCTGAGGGTGACCGACGTTTTATTTCGGATATGACCGCGAGCCCTTTCGGCCCCTGAAGGGCTTCCAAGAAACTCCCGGCTCGGTCTGGATGGCGGGAGGACTGAAGCTCAGCTTCGCGGACGTTTCGTATGCGCTCGGCGATTTCGCGCCGCTTCCATGCCATGATCTCGGTTAGCTTGTCCATTTGCGTTTAGAAAGCGGCTAACTTTGGTAGCTCGGCCAATTCCTGTCGAGAATTGTATTTGCTCTACCAGCCTTGAACAGAGTAGGTGTTTGTTGTGAGCGCGATTGAAGATTTGCTAGATACAATGGCTCGCTTGCGGGCCCCATATGGCTGTCCTTGGGATCAAGAGCAGGATCACCAGTCCATCGCCGAGTGCCTTGTAGATGAGTGTAGCGAGCTCTTGGAGACAATAGACAACTTGGATATGGATCACATGAAAGAGGAATTGGGAGATGTTCTGCTGCAGGTCGTGTTCCATTCCCAGCTTGCCAAGGAGTCGGAGCATTTCGATTTCGAGGCGGTGGCACGCGAAGTGAACGACAAGCTCATTCGGCGACATCCTCACGTGTTTGGAGATTCCTCGGCCGAAGATTCAGAACAGGCACTTCATCAGTGGGAGGAAATAAAGGCCCGAGAGAAGAAGAATGGCTCTCAATCGGATACCGTATTCAAAAACTTGCCACCTTCATTGCCTGCGTTGATGTATGCAGTCGACATTTACAAGCAGATCCAGAAGCAAGGCCTCCCGACGGGATCGTTGGTAGACGAGGATTCCATCGAAAACCTAACCAACTCGATCGACGAAGAAACGGCTGGGGCATTGTTGTTCGAGATAGCCGCTGCTTGTAGAAGAAAAGGAATAGATCCGGAGTCCTCCGTTCGACGTTACTCTCGGGCCGTCAAATCGGAAACCGAGGCGCTTGCCTCAAGGGTGACGAGCTAAGAAGATAGGCTGACAAAAGTGCCTCCTTCCGACAAAGAGATGCAATCCGATTCTGGGCAGCCCAGCGCCCGCTGGCAACCCGAATGGGTATCCCCTTTTCTCAAGTACTTGGAACAAGAGCGCCGGCTGTCGGAGTATTCGGTCCGGAATTACAATACTGCCATCACCCGATTTCTTAAGCGATTGGAAAGCGAGCACGAGTGGAACGGACAATTGGATTCGATCAGTACGCGAGAGTCTCGGGATTTCGTTATCGAAGAGCAGCGGCGAGTTAGTCGAGTGACGCTTCGAAACTATGTCTCTGGATTGAATACGTTTTTCAAATTCTGGTTGAAGCGAGGCGCTATCGAGCGAAATCCGATTGATGGAATCGTTTTGCCCAAACTGCCAAAGAAGCTACCGATTTTCCTAACTGAGCAGCAGGTGCTGCGATTGATTGAAGGACCTATGAGACTCTTGCAGAACGAGACGGTAGAGCCCTTTGTGGCCTGGAGGGATCGGCTCGTATTGGAATTGCTCTACGGAGCAGGCTTTCGCGTTTCGGAATTGGTGAATCTGAAATACGGAGATGTCAGTCTAGACGAAGGCGTGGCTCGGATCGTGGGTAAAGGGGGAAAGTCTCGCAATTGTCCGCTTGGGAAAGTCGCCGTGGCGGTATTGGACAAATGGCGCAGCGAATTCGGGGCCAAAACAGGGTTTTCCGACCCGGTTGTTGTCAGCAATCAGGGAAAGAAATGGTCGGCTCGGCAAATTCAGCTCCTACTCAAGAAATACCTGAATCTAGCAGAGCTACCGATGGACATCACCCCGCATAAGATTCGGCACTCCTACGCCACTCATCTTTTGGACAACGGCGCCGATTTAAGACTGGTGCAGGAACTCCTTGGACATTCCAAACTTTCGACGACTCAGATCTATACTCATGTGAATCTGGGGCGCCTGAAAGCCGTATACGACCGCTCCCATCCGCGGGCATAATTCAATAAGCCATTCCAATTGAGAGACTTAAGGAACAAAGGACTTAGGATTCTTTGGCTGTTTGGGCTATTGTCTAGTTGCTTATTGGCGAGCGAAAAGGGCAATCTGGATCCCTACGGGAAGCGGATCGTCCCAGGAGAGTTGTTGATCAAGCTCAGGGAGGACCTGATTCTACCCCTGTCGCAAGCCTCTCGATTGGCGGTTCTCGAGGAAACCCACCAGGCGGCAGGATCCCGACTGATACGGACTTATTCGAGCTTTCCCAATATAGCATTGGTAAAAGTTAACGACGGAGTCTCGCTAAGTTCGGCGATCAACGCCTACAAACGGTCGGGTTTGGTGGAGCGAATGTCCTATAACTATATTCGCAAAGCCTCAGTTTTACCGGACGATGCCCTTTTGCAGGACGGCAAGCAATGGGGTATCGAGAATGCGGGGCAACTAGGAGGCATCGAAGGGGCGGATATCAGCGCCGATGAAGCTTGGGAAATCGGGAATGACGCATCGGAAATCGTAATAGCCATATTGGACTCTGGCGTTCGCTACACTCATGAGGATCTGGCTAGCAATATGTGGGTAAATCCAGGAGAGATTGCTGGAAACGGAATCGATGATGACAACAACGGCTATATTGATGATATCCATGGAATCAATACGGTTGGTATTGATGGAAACAGAACGCCTGAAACTGAAGGCGATCCGATGGACGACCTGGGTCATGGAACTCACGTTGCTGGAATCGCAGGCGCGGTCGGCAATAATGGATTGGGAGTGGCCGGAGTGGCTTGGCAAGCCAAGTTGATGGCCCTTAAGTTTCTGGATTCCCAGGGCGAAGGGTCCGATGCCGACGCAATCGAATGTATTAATTATGCGAGAGAGCAGGGAGCTAGAATCATCAACAGCAGTTGGGGCGGTCTGGACTTTAATCCGCTCTTAGGGGAGACGATTGAGGAGGCGAACGCAGCCGGTATTTATTTCGTAGCTGCTGCTGGAAATGAAAGTAGCAATAACGATGATCAGCCGAACTACCCGTCATCCTATGCTTACCCCAATGTTGTCAGCGTAACGGCAACGGACAAGCGTAACGGATTCGCGACCTTCGCTAATTATGGAGAGTCGGAGGTGGAACTGGCAGCCCCAGGCGTGGGTATTCATTCCACGTATTTCAACTCTGATGACGACTATCGGGCTTTGAGTGGTACGTCCATGGCTACGCCATTTGTTAGTGGAGCGATCGCCTTGATGCTGGTTCGATTTCCGGAGGAGCCGATGGTCACGATTCTAAATCGGCTCTATTCATCGACGGATACCTTGGAAAGCTTAGCTCGGCGTTGCCGCTCAGGTGGGCGAGTGAATTTGGCAAGGGCGCTTCAGTCGGAAATGCCAATGCCGCTAAATGATGGTTTCGAATCGGCTACTCCGGTCTCGGTTTCACCGTTTATCGTTTCCGGATTCAATTCCAATGCCAGCATTGAAGCGAATGAGGATCCGCATGATAATGATGCTACGGGCAAATCGGTATGGTGGAAGTGGGTTGCTGATGAAGATGGATTTACGGAAGTGACTACGGAGGGCAGCGATTTCTCTACCGTGATTGTCATTTATCGTGGTGAAAGTTTGGATGCACTGCAGCTTGTAGCGAAGGACAGGGATCTTTCCCCAAGCAATAATGGAGCCTCGGTATCCTTTGATGCTGTCCAAGGAGAGGCTTACTATATTGCAGTGGATGGATTGGAAGGGGACTCGGGGAACGTTAGCTTGAGTCTTGGCCAATCTGTTGTTAACGATAACTTCGCAGATGCCGTGGAGATCGGCGGTATCAATATTAGAACGGCTAGCGAGAACATTGCCGCGACTCGCGAGGAAGGGGAGCCTGAACATGTTGAGAGGGCATTCGGGTCTAAGTCTGTTTGGTGGAAATGGACCGCTCCTCTTAGTGGCAATGTAACGCTTTCCACATCAGCCAGTAATAGCTTCGATACGCTATTAGCCGTGTATACTGGTGTTTCCCTGGAGGAACTGCAGTTGGTGGGTTCGAACGATGACGATGACCGAACGGGTGTTTGGACGAGTGTCCTCACCTTTTTCGCTCAGGAAGGGACGGAGTATAGGATCGCAGTGGATGGCTGGAATGGCGGATTTGGCGAAATTTCGCTAACCGTGGCTATGGCTGAACATGATGATCTAGAAGATGCCCGTAAATTTACAACGGATACGATTAGCGATGTATCGTTTACCAACAATGCGACCAAGGAAATTGGCGAGCCCTCGATTGCCGGAAGCTCAGTCGGACAGTCGCTTTGGTGGAAATGGGTAGCTGCTCGATCAGGGCAGGCGGAAATCTCGACTTTTGGCAGCGACTTCGACACGACCTTGGCCGTGTATCAGGGAACATCGCTTTCGACCTTCGAGCTGATGGGTGAGAACGACGATAGCGGAGGAGCTTTATCGAGTCGCTTGGCGATCGACGTAGTAGCTGGAGAAACGTATTGGATTTCCGTTGACGGGAATGATTTCCGCGAGGACAGGAGCTACGGACTCGCCTGGTTGAACGCTCAAGTTGAGGAAGGTCCTACCTGGCTAACCCCGGTTATCGAGAATCCTGGAGACACAAATGCTGTGGCTGGAGAACCGATCTCCCTCCAGATCGAAGCGAGCCGAGGGGCAAGCAGCTTCGAGGCGACGGGACTACCCGACGGTCTAACCATAGATTCCAATACGGGAGTGATTTCAGGGACGCCTACTCAATCAGGCCGGTACGATGTGATGATTCAAGCGACGAATGGAGAGGGCACGGGAGTGTTTCTCTATGTTCTCGAAATCGCGCCCCAGGCGGGTTCGCCCTCGGTGGAGCCTTTGCCCATCGAAGTCAAAGGAATCGAAGGGGCTCCCATCATGATCGAGGTGGACGTGGCCAACGCCTTGGATGCTCAGTATCAATGGTATAAGAACGGTTTGATGCTGAGTGGGGAAGAGGCTCCTGCACTGGAGATTCTAGCCCTGAGCGCGGTCGATGAAGGAGATTATTCGGTGGCAGTTTCTAATGCCAACGGTTCCGTGTTGGTAGGTCCGACTCGGGTGAGGATGATCCGAGAGGCTTTGTTCAATATATCTACGCGCGGTTATGTGGGAGTCGGTGACGAAATAATGATTGCCGGATTCGTCGTATCCGGAACGCAACCACGGAGAGTTCTTGTACGCGGATTGGGAAAATCCTTGGAACTGCGCGGGGTTTCTGGAGCCTTAGCCGATCCGAATATCGCCCTGTTTGATGTATCCGGAACGAAGATCGAAGAGAATGATGATTGGGTTAAGGCGGCGAATTGGCAGGAAATTGAACAGGTAACGCCTATGGTAGGAGCGATCGCCCTCGAAGATCAGACCGAGTCGGCAATGCTGGTTACCTTGAGTCCGGGACTCTATACTGTACATCTATCTGGCGCGGGTGGCAGTTCAGGAATTGGTTTGGTAGAAGTCTTCGATGCGTCAGATGAGAGTATCGAAACGCGGCTAGTCAATATTTCTACCCGCGTGCTTTCATCTACGGGCGATCGGGTCGCGATAGGAGGCTTCGTCATAACGGGACAGGACCCGAAGCGCGTGTTGATCCGAGCTCTCGGCCCGGAGCTGGCGAATCGGGGAATATCTGAATACATGCCGAATCCAGGGATCACCTTGTACGAAGCCTCGGAAGCAGTAGCTAGGAACGACGATTGGGGTGATGAGCCGGTCTTTCAACTGCAAGAAGCTTTCACGCAAGCGGGAGCATCAGCGCTTCTCCCAGATAGCAAGGATGCCGCGATGATTCGAGAGTTGCGGCCCGGGCTCTACACTGTGGTCGTGAATGACTTTAGTGGAGAAGATGGAATCGCCCTGATTGAAATTTTCGAGCTGCCTTAGCCAATCGTAGCGATGGCGCTATTAAGAGTCTTGCTTGGGCGCATCGCTTCCGACGCTTTCTCGAAGTCAGGGGCGTAGTAACCGTCGACATTCACGGGGCTGCCTTGGGCGGCATTCAGCTCCTCGACGATTGTCGCCTCGCTTTTAGAGAGTGATTCAGCAAGTGGAGCGAAAATGGCTTTAAGCTCGGAGTCCTGACCTTGGGCAGCGAGGGCCTCAGCCCAGTAGAGAGCCAGATAGAAATGGCTGCCCCGATTGTCCAACTCGTTTACTTTTCGTGAAGGCGACTTGTTGTTCTGCAGGAATTTGGCCGTCGCGGCATCCAGTGTTTCTGATAGCGTTTTAGCTCGCTCATTGGAAAAGGCGCCCGACAAATGCTCGAGCGATACAGCCAGGGCAAGGAATTCCCCGAGCGAATCCCAACGCAAGTGCCCTTCGCTTTGAAACTGTTGTACATGTTTGGGCGCGGATCCGCCTGCCCCCGTCTCGAATAGGCCGCCCCCATTCATGAGTGGCACGATGGAAAGCATCTTAGCGCTGGTGCCCAGTTCGAGTATCGGGAAAAGATCCGTTAGGTAGTCTCTGAGAACGTTGCCGGTAACGGAAATGGTATCTTCTCCCCCCTTGATACGCTGAAGAGAGAATCGAGTGGCGTCGACTGGCGCGAGAATTCGCAAGTCCAAGCCTTCGGTGTCATGATCCTTCAAGTACAGCTCGACCTTCTTGATTAGTTCGGCGTCGTGCCCCCGATTCTTGTCCAACCAGAATACCGCTGGAGCGCCTGTGGCTCTAGCCCGATTGACGGCCAGCTTAACCCAGTCGCGAATTGGGGCATCCTTGACCTGGCACATTCTGAAAATATCTCCGGTCTCGACCGATTGTTCGATTAGAGTTTCTCCACTTGAATCCACGACTCGGATACTTCCTTCGGAAGGGGCTTGGAAAGTCTTATCGTGCGAGCCGTATTCTTCCGCCTTCTGAGCCATGAGTCCCACATTCGGGACGCTTCCCATGGTGGAAGGGTCGAAAGCCCCGTGCTCTTTGCAAAACTCGATCGTCGCTTGATAGACTCCTGAATAGGACCGGTCGGGGATGACGTATTTCGTGTCCTTCTGGTTTCCGTCCGGTCCCCACATTTGTCCGGAGGCTCGGATCGCGGCCGGCATGGAGGCGTCAATTATTATATCGCTTGGCACGTGCAAGTTGGTGATTCCCTTGTCGGAATTCACCATGGCTAGATCAGGACCTTGCTCGTAGACAGCCTGAACTTCGGATTCGATTTGGGCCCGCTTTTCGTCCGGCAATTCCGTTATTTTCGAGAACAAGTCTCCCAGGCCATTGTTGGGATCAACCCCGATCGATTCGAAATCGCTGGCGTGGCCTTCGAAAACGTCCTTAAAGAAAACGGATACCCCGTGGCCGAAAATAATCGGATCGGATACCTTCATCATTGTAGCTTTCAGATGGAGGGAAAACAGAATACCTTGTTCGCGAGCATCGGCTATTTGCTCTTCCAGAAATGAGCGCAAGGCATTGCGATTCATCGCCGCGGCGTCGATGATCTCGCCAGCTTGCAAAGGGAAGGAGGCTTTTAAGGTTTTGTTGGAGCCATCAGTTCCCTGAAACTCGATGCTTACCTCGGTAGCCTCTTCAATCGTAGTCGACTTTTCGCTACCATAAAAGTCGTGGCCGCTCATGCTGGCCACATGAGACTTTGACTGGGGGTTCCAGGCTCCCATGGAGTGAGGGTTGTTCTTGGCGTATCGCTTGACGGATCCAGGTGCTCGACGATCGGAATTCCCTTCACGTAGAACCGGGTTTACGGCGCTTCCCAAAACCTTGGCGTAGCGGGCTTTGATTTCTTTCTCCTCCTCATTCTGCGGATCTTCTAGGTAGTCGGGGAGATCGTAGCCTTTGCCCTGCAGCTCTTTGATGGCGGCAGTCAACTGAGGAATCGAGGCGCTGATATTCGGGAGTTTGATGATGTTGGCTTCAGGCGTCTTGGCCAACTCGCCAAGCTCAGTCAGGGCGTCGGGCTGACGCTGTTCCTCTGTGAGGTTTTCGGGAAAATTGGTGATGATGCGTCCAGCTAGAGAGATGTCCCGCGTTTCTACCGTGACGCCAGCGGCTCCAGCAAAGGCCTCGATAATGGGGAGGAAGGAGTAAGTGGCTAGTGCCGGCGCTTCGTCAGTTATCGTGTAGATGATTTTGGATTTCGTTTCTTTCATGGCTTCCTCGCGGATTAGAGGGAAGTTCTTCGGTAACGGACTCTTCCTCTGGGTCAATAGAATATCTGTGCTTTATCCAGGTCAGGAGATGGCCTGCGATTACTCGATTCTCGATTGAAATCGATGGTACAAGTAGCTCACGAAAGTGATGAATATCGAAAGCAGAGCGAAAGCAACGATGCGAATGAGCGTGTCCCGGATGTCGAAGACGAAAAGGCGGAAGAGCGGCAGGGCGAAACCGACTAGGGCGACCATGCGATAGGCCTTTATTTTGGCGCTGATGCCAATTCCAATGAGGACTAAACAGAATAGAGCGACGAGGGCGGTGTAGCTAGACTCGTACCCAAGCAGGCGTTCCATGAGACGTCTAGACGGCGAAGGAAATGACCGCCAAAGTAGCGAGCAAGCCGCCGATGCACGGAAGCCACCACTGCATCAAGCCCGCTTCAGCAGATGCCGCTCCTTTGGGCGGCCAAAGGCCAATTGATCGTAGCGTTTCAACCAAGCGGGATGAGCTGGCGGGTTTCTGCTTTGGCTTTGGAGAGACGGTCGCTTTTGGCTACGGTTTTGAAACGGGCGTTATGAAAGCCTGCGCAGCCGCCGGCTTTCTGGGTAGTTCTGGTCCAACATCACCTTGAGCAAAAGGAGTTGGTCTGGTGGCTGGAGCTGAAGAAACTTCTGGAGAGGGAGCTGGAGCTCCGCTGGCCGTCGTTGAGCGACTCGTTTGTTTCTGAGGAGCTTCCGATGCGGTCAGATTGTTTAGCCTCTGCTCCAGTGATTGGATACGCTTATCGTCCCGCGATCACTTGATCAGTAGGTAAACGCAAAGCGGTAAAGGAAGGAGAACGAAAAGCGCTCCAAGAAAAACGAGAAAGGACATGGAAGGGGGTTAAGGTATACTCTGCCAGGCAGTCCTACAGTTCGGGAGCTATATTCCAGTCGCGAGGATAGACAACATCGTAGGCAGTGGTGAACGTTTTTTCCGTTTTAGGTTGCAGCACCGCTTCCCATTGGAAAATGCCATTGTTCTCGTTTTCCTCATCGATGACAACATCGCTATCTTCAGGGGCATTGCGCCGAATTTCGATCTTGGAATTCTGGGCGATAGGGAATTGGTCAACGATGATTACCTTATGGGCCACATTGTGCTGATTGACAATTACGTTCCTGTATTCCCGATTCAGCGTAGTGGTTTTGTCAATAAAACCGGAATCGCTATCTTTCTGAGCCCCCTCGGTTCGTTTTACGACTATATTGCCGTCCACGCCGAGCGAGATATCCGTTTCCTCATCGGGAAGGATCTTTTCTAAGTAAACTTTGGACGACAGCTTCCCATCCACGAATGCCAGGGCTTGCCCTGGTAGAATTGGCAGCGGCAGAGTATTTCTGAGTTTGGCTCGTAGATAGGCATCAAGTTGCAATCGAGGAGCAGATTCCGACCAGAAATCCGCTTCAATAGAGTCTTCAAGAACTTTGTAGGCGCTGCTATCCTTGGAGCTGGGAACGGTAATTTGGCCAGGTATGGTTGCTTGAAAAGAAACGGTGGAGGCAGTGACGGCGACTTGCTGCTGGCTCGCTGGTCGGGCTGATTTCGCGCTAGCGGCGTCTACAGAGAATGTAGACAATTCGATTACCTCCTCCTGCGATACAGCTCGTCCACGGTAGTAGTCCTCGATTTTGCGGGCGACCAGGGGTGGAGGTTCAGGCACGTTTCCTTGCCTGCTCGCTTGATTGGTTTGCAGCGATAGAGTGATGTCCGACCAGTCTTCACCTGTGCGCTGCCAAACAGATGCGAAGTATCCAAAATCCAAGGAACCTCGGTCAGGTAAGGCCCGCAATTCGTATTGGGGCGCCCAACGGGCATTATTGGCTAAATAGCTGAGGGCGATTCCAACGTCGCCTGCGTTGTCCATCTCGATTTCCACTTCAGCGATTGACGAAAGCAGGGCGGCCGTTTCCTCCGCTTCTCGAAGTTCAGTTTCGATCTCCTTAATCTGATCGTCTATGTCCCGCATCGCGGTTTCGGATTGATCGATCGTTTGATAGGCATCCGTTTGTGTTCGCCGAACGAAAGCGTTGAGCTCTTTTGCCTGTTCTAAGGAAAGGGATTCGCCCTCCCCTATCTTGCCGAACTCCGCTGCGAAGGATTCCCGCATATCGGTAGCGAATGCGATGTCGGCCTTCGCTTCTGCAAAGATTCTCAGCTGTTGCTCCTTGTCTTTCCTAGCGGCGTCCAGCCGGTGGCGGATATTTTTAATGGAGTCGCTTTCTTCGCTTTCTTCCGGCCGGAAGATTTTCGCGTTACGTATTAGGCCATTGGCGGTGTCGATGAAATTGGCTTGGAGCGTGGACGAGTCGACCTGGCTAGGGAGATTTTTGAATACAAGGATGGATTTTCCCGCAGGAGCGCTGATGGTTCCTTCCCGTGTTACCAGGGCTCCGTCACGAAAGAGCGAAACCTCCGTGATTGTTGATTCGGAGTAAATTTCGTCGCCTAGATTTATCAGGGGGCTAAGGCAAACAGCGAAAAGGGCGAACAGAGCTCGAAGTTTCATAGTATCAAGAGATCGATTGGAGGATGGATAACAACCTTATTGGAAGGATCCGAAAAGGCAATTGGAATAAGAGTAACTGAGGAGATGATTGGGAATCCTCGTTTCTTAGAGATTAACGAATAGATGCTTCTTGGTTTACTCAGGAATGGTAGGAGTCCCGACATATCGGGGCTCCTACACTTGCCTGCAAATTAGGATCGTTCTGTTGGCAAGTCGCCCGAATCGCTCGATACAGACTTCATAGATTCCAAGAGGTTGACCTTTTGCATAGACCCGTGATCGTCCTCCAAAGGATAGCAGAGCTTTGAAACGGACCCGTCACATACACATTAAAGGCGCTCGCGAGCACAACCTTCAGAATATCGAGGTTAAAATTCCCCGCGAAAAGCTCGTCGTGATCACAGGGGTTTCAGGTTCGGGGAAGTCCACTCTGGCTTTCGATACACTGTATGCCGAAGGCTATCGCAAGTATATGGAGAGCTTGTCGACCCAAGCTCGCCAGGCCATGGAGCAATTCAAGCGTCCAGATGTCGATTTCATCCATGGATTGTCGCCGGTACTGGCCATTGAGCAACGTTCCGCATCGTCTTCGCCGCGAAGCACAATCGCTACGGTTACGGAGATAGCAGACTACGCTCGCCTGCTCTGGACATTGAAAGGCGAGCAGCGCTGCCCGAAAGATGGGGGGCTCATCACCCGGCAAACTCTCGACAGCTCCGTTGAGGGAGTCATGGAGCTTCCGGAAGGCTCTCGGGCGATGGTCCTGGCGCCTTACATGTCTGCCAAGAAAGCCGTGATCCTCGATGAGCTGCCGCGATTGCGGCAAAAAGGTTTTCAACGAATTCGGATCGATGGGGAAGTCGTAAGTATCGATGAATCAGAAGACAGCATCTCCGGAAGTGGAGAACTCGCCTTGGATCTAGTCGTTGATCGCATCGTGATTGGCCCCGATCAGCGAAGCCGACTAGCGGATTCGCTGGAGTTGGCTTTCAATGAAGGGAAGGATCGAGCGGCGATCGCTTATCAAGCAACGCGTGGCGCGGATTGGCAGGAGATGGCGCTCAGTCGAAACTTGGCGTGCTCCATTTGTGGCGAAGCGTACGAGCCCATATCTCCGCGTCATTTTTCCTTCAATACAATTGAAGGAGCTTGTTCGGAGTGTGGTGGTTTGGGGAAAACGCGACGCTTTTTGGAAGAGCTCGTCGTTCCGGACGCCACTAAATCGGTTAAAAAAGGAGCTCTGAAGCCATTGCGCATTGGAGGCAAGCAGCTCATCATCCGCAACAACGCTATGTTGCGTCAACTGGCCGAGCAATTGCCTTTCGACCCGAAGACTCCTTGGAAGGACTTGGATCGGAAGACTCAGCAATCCATTCTTTACGGAGTCGATGATCGGCTTTTCGAGTTGAAGCTGACGCGGCGAAAAACCAAGCCACCCCCTCAGAAGTTTGAGGGCGTGATGGCTCTCCTGCAGAAATCCTACCAGGAAACCAAAAGCGATGGCTTTCGAGCTCGGTTGATGACTTATCAAACTGATCAGGAATGTCCATCGTGCCAGGGCCATCGATTCAGCCAGCGGAGTTCCAACGTTTTCGTGCAGGGGAAGAGCGTACCTGATTTTCTGGCCATGGACCTTTCCCAAGCCTACGCCTTCGCAGCGGATTTGCCGACGAGTGAGAATCGTGTCTCTACCTACGGCGAAGTAGTCGAGGGGATAGAGCTACGATTGCGTTTCCTAAGAGAAGTCGGATTGGGGTATCTGACCTTAGACCGTCAATACAACACCCTAAGTGGAGGCGAGGCTCAGCGCGTTCGCTTGGCCACGCAGCTAGGTATGAGTCTTGTCGGAGTTGTCTACGTTCTCGATGAGCCTAGTATCGGTTTACATCCGAGGGACAATAGGAAATTGATTCAATCTCTCAAGGAGCTTAGGGACCGGGGCAATTCGGTTATTGTAGTCGAGCACGACGAGGAAACGATGCGGGCATCCGACCATTTGATTGAACTGGGACCTGGAGCTGGATCTGCAGGTGGCCAAGTGCTTTTCGAAGGACCTCCGGAGGACTGTCTGAAGGAGGCTAGCGGAAGATTTGAAACTGGGGATTACTTGTCCGGAAAGCGCAATTTGACCAAGTTGGTGGATACAAAACCCCCCCAAGACGAATGGCTGACAATCAAAGGGGCGAGCGAACACAATTTGCGGGACGTCGCCGCCGCTTTCCCGCTTGGATTGCTGACCTGCGTGACGGGTGTTTCCGGATCCGGCAAGTCTACGCTGGTGAACGAAATTCTAGCTAAGGCGGCAGCTCGGGAGTTGAATCGATCGAAAGTTATCCCCGGTAGCCACAAAGGAATCGTCGGACTCGATAATCTGGAAAGGGTGGTCCGTGTGAGCCAGGACCCCATAGGCCAAAGTCCGCGATCCAACCCGGCCACCTATACGAAGCTCTTCGACAGCCTTCGTGATTTGTATTCCAAAATGCCTTTGTCGCGAGCTCGTGGATACAAACCAGGCCGATTTAGCTTCAATGCTAGGGGAGGTCGTTGTGAAAGATGCCAAGGGCAAGGAGCAATTAAATTAGACATGCTCTTCATGAGCGATGCCTACATCGATTGCCCGAGTTGTCATGGTACACGCTATAATCGGGAAACCTTGGAAATCCAGTATGGCGGATTGAATATCGCTCAGGCTTTAGACCTATCGGTTGAGGAAGCCAAAGAGCGCTTCAAAAATATTCCCCGCATCATGGATAAACTGAATACGCTAGATGCAGTGGGCCTTGGCTACCTCAAACTAGGACAAGCGGCTAATACCTTAAGCGGCGGAGAAGCCCAGCGATTGAAATTATCGCTCGAATTGTCGAAGCGAGGTTCCGGGAAAGCTCTTTACATACTCGACGAGCCGACTACTGGCTTGCACTGGTCGGATATTCAGAAACTCGCTGATCTGCTATTCCAGCTAAGGGAGCAAGGGAATACGGTGATCGTGATTGAGCATCACCTGGATTTCATTCGATTAGCGGACTGGATTGTAGACCTGGGTCCTGGTGGAGGTTCCGAGGGGGGCGAGGTTGTTTTTGAAGGAGCGGTAGACGCGATACAGAAGTGTCGAAAATCAGAGACCGGGAAAGCGTTGAAGTAGAAAACTTAGCCAGTAGGATGTGCGACTCCGGTGGCATGAGCCGGTCGCCCATAGAACGTAGCACAGGCTTCCAGCGTGTGTACCAAGATAGAGATTACAGGCCAGTCTTCATCCCGCGACCGCGGAACTATGCCCGGTACGACAGGATGCCTATGCTACTTTTTCAAAAAACCCGCCCGGAGGTTGGGTTCCACCGTTGAATCAGTTAGAGGAAGGTGGAGCTTTATCCCGCGCCTGCGGGAGCGAGCTTTGGGAACTTTACGCGAAACTGCGGGCAAAAACCTAGCGATGATCGACGCCTTCGGTAATCATGGGCCAATTGTCAGTTCGGAAGGGAGTGACGGGCAGTCCATTGCGGCCGAATAGATTGCAAACGGGATTGTTGGCCCAAGCGTAGCGCACGGCGATTGGCTTCCTGACGGAATCGCTCCAAACTTCAACCTTATTCTCGTCAACAACCTTAGCGGACGCCCACACGAATTTGCGGTCTTCACCAGCAGTGGCGAAGCCTTTGATCTCAGCGGTATCGAAGGCTCGAAGGCCTCCGTTGCCGACATGATCGAAATCGATCACGGCTTTCGAGCCCTTGACCTGCATGGACTTGAAACGCGGACTTTGATAGTCGATGTCGAATCCGTAGTCGCGAGCCAAAGCCCAACGGGCCAATCGATTGGCCACCGTATGTTTGTCTCGCGGGTGGATATCTCGGTCTTCACCGGCATCGATGATGACTGCCTGACCCGTATTTGGCAGGCGATCCAAAGTTATGGTCTGAGCTTCCCGCAGTTCAGCCCAGTCGGAGTCAGCAGGTTTATCGACTTCCGTTCTGAAATCCGCCAGCTGTACAAAGTAGAAGGGGAAATCGCCTTGATCCCATTCTTCTCGCCAGTGCTGGATCATTAAGGGAAAGAGCTCCCGGTACTGCTCAGCTCGCGAGGCATTGGATTCACCTTGATACCAAATCGCTCCTTTGATTCCGTATCCAATAGTCGGTTTCAAGACGCCAGCATAAAGATTACCGGGCCGATGTTGACCGACGAGCGGATTGCGAGGAGCGCGAGGGCGATTTCCCTTAGAACCGTCCCGCTTCCACTTCTCCAGCCGCGTTTCGTATTTGGCCACTTCCGCATCGTGGTCATAAGTTCTCTCGGTTTCTTCCCAGTTTTCGATCAATCCACGGTAGCGTCTGTCAGATTCCAATACATCGCGCTTCACCCAGGCCTCGGCCGAGGAGCCACCCCAGGCATTGTCAATGAGCCCGACAGGTACGCCTAGCGCTTGGCGCAGCTGCAATCCAAAGCGATAGCCGACAGCTGAGAAATTGGCTACGATATCGGGTGATGCATGGGACCATTCGCCGTCGAAGTCGCGTTGCATTTCCTGCGTGCCCACTTGAGGTACTGTGATCAGTCGAAGCTGAGAGTCCTTAGCGGTAAGGGCTAAGAGATCCCCGTCGTAGGACTGGGATACCGACCATTGCATGTTCGACTGTCCCGAACATATCCAAACTTCCCCGACCAGGACATCGTCGTATTCAAGTGTATTCTTTCCTTTGATCGTCAATCGATGAGGTCCGCCCGCGGGAAGTGGTTTTATGGTCACTCGCCAGTCGCCTTGCCGATTGGCCTTCGTCTTGTGCTGCTGGCCACCGATGGTGACGGTTATCTGCTCTCCCGGATCAGCCCAGCCCCAGACCGGATTGGCCTGATCGCGCTGCAGGACCATATGGTCGCTGAAGATGGAGGGGGTCGCCACATCAGCTTGGGCGATGATCGGAGATAGTAGAACTGCAGTTGCTAGTAGTAGACGGGTGTTCAAGACGTTCATTGGTTTGAGGTAGTTGGGTAGCATTAGAATTGGCAATGCTGCAAAGCCCCAGAAACGGGTCAATTCGTAAAGAAATAGAACAGGCTTCCAGCCTGTGTTCGGTTGTAATATGCAGGTAGGGTGCCTGTTCTACTTTTTGATATGGTTGCTCGGCTCGCGCCGCGGAAGCGATGCGAAGGATTGAGATCGAACGCTAACTCAAGAAGGGCGGATATCTCTATTTCCCTTTTAGAAAAATCTGAGTTTATCCGTGTACATCTGCGGGCAAAAATCCTAATGCCCTCTCTCCATGAATTCCATGACGCGGACGTCGTAAGCTTTGTAGCGGCCCATCCAGGGGGATGCACCAAGCTCTTTGGCGTCGCTTGGCCAGATGGATCGGGACGTTTTCAACACCTCTGGATCGTAGGGATAGTCGGCTCGCACGTGATCCATGGCGTTAATGGCGTGCAAGCGAGCCATGACATTAGGGCTGTTGAGCAAGATGTCGTTGAGAACGGGACGGGGATCCTTTTTCCCGATCCGGGCCAGGTGCTCGGCGGCGGCGATCCGATTGGCGGGGATCGGGCTGCGGGTCAAGGCGGTGATTCGCCGCAGAGCTTGCTCGTCCTCGGTTTTCAGAACGAGGCAATTTACCAGGGCCCAGTATTGAACGATTGGATTCCGGTTCCTCAAATCGCGATTAAGCTGGGGCAAGGCCTCCTCGCCTATGTCGAGCAGGGCATCAGCTGTATTCAGAATCTTGTGAAGCGGATATTGGTCGCCGTCCCGGGAGATATTGTAAGGAATTTTTCCAGAGCCTCGGGTCCATTCGACTAGGAGCGATTCGGGAATAAACCCGGAATCATTCGTATTCAGCAAGTGTTGACGATTGGCTCGTCGCATACGCAGCAGGATATCCCGGTAGGCGGGGTCATTGGCCAGGTTGTTGACTTCGTCAGGATCCTTTTCTAAATCGAAGAGCTCCTCTAGTGGAGCGGGCTGGAAGAAAGCCCTTTGGGCGGCATTGGTCTTGCCTTGCTGAAATAGCGATTCCCACTCGGGAGTGGCGGGATTGTCCCAAAGGTAGTCGACGCGTTGACCGGTTGGCAGATAGGCGAGGTAATTGCGGATGTAATTGAATTTCCCATCGGTCACGCCGCGTTTGAAGTCGATGCGCTCGTCGGCCCGAGCCCGGAAAGTGTGAGCGTAGCGAGGCGCTCGAGACCGCTTTTCCCCCAGAAAGGCTCGGCCTTGCATATGCTCGGGTATCTCGGCCCCGGCGAGACTGAGCAGGGTAGGGGCGAAGTCCACGAATGCCACGATCTCTTCGGTCCGGGATCCCGCGGCGTGCGGCGTTAGGTGGGCCCATTTTTCGGGTACGCGTACGATCAGCGGGACATGGGTTCCTGAATCGTAGATGAAGCGCTTGCTGCGGGGCATAATGCCGCCGTGATCGGAGTAGTAGAAAACGATGGTATCCTCGGCCAGCCCTTCGTCTTCCAGCTCTTTGAGACGGTCGGCGACGAAGCTATCCATTGCGTTGATACGCGTGTAGTAGGCGGAGATGCGTTCGCGGACTGTTTCCGTGTCTGGCAAATAGGCGGGCACCCGGATTTGGTCTAGCGGCACCTTGGCTTCAACTGTGTTGCGCGAAGGATGCAGGCAACTCTCGTGTGTCAGGTTGGTATTGAAAATAGCGAAGAACGGTTTGCCTTTTGGCCGGTTTTTCCAGTGAGCGTTTCGACTGCTTTCGTCCCAGCCCACCGTGCTCTGATCGATGTTGTAGTCCTGTTTGCTGTTATTGGTGACGTAGTAGCCGGCCTCCCGCAAGTACTGCGGATAGATCTTCCAGCGTTCCGGCAAGGGGACTTGGCTGCGCATGTGCTCGCCCCCGAAAGTGTAGGGATAAGTCCCCGTTATGAGGACTGTGCGAGCGGGGCCGCACACTGCTCCGTTGCCGTAGGCATGCTCGTAGACAACTCCTTCCGTCGCCAAACGGTCTAGGTTAGGCGTATTGGCATGCGGATTGCCATAGGGACCAAGGTAGTCAGGGCTGTTATCCTCGCTGGTAATCCAGACGATATTGGGTCGATCGGCCGCGATTGCTGTTACAGCGACTGCTAGGGAAATGACCAAGCTGCGATAAAGAGGACATCGATTCATGGTGGCTAAGCTAAGGAGGTTTTGACCGAGCCGTCGACTCGTTTCCCGGGAAACTTGGGTTTTTGGGCGCGATAGAGAGTTTCGATGGAGAGTATTTAAAGGATAAGCGTCGCTAAACGATCACGCCATGCGTGAGCATGATATAGTTTTGGAATAATTGGGCCCGTTGTTTCGTAGAAGCACCTACTCGCCTTGAAAAGGCGACAAGCGAGGCACGAGCGTTATCAACATCGTTTTCCCCCGGATGCGGGTTCGCTAGTCTATCGCTTTGCGAGGATAAAGGTTTCCGCAAGGGGAAAATAGGTTGGATAAAAAAGGGGGGTGTGATGGGTAACTGCCGAGGAACCATAAAAATGAGTATAACAGGCATCTTGCCTGTATCAAAGGTTTAAGACCACAGGCTGGAAGCCTATGCTACCCTTGGTGGCCGCTCGGCTCGCATCGCCGTAAGCATCGCGGAGGCGTGAGATCGGCCGCTACCTACATGCGAGTTTCTGAGCGCGTTCTTTCTGATCGATATTTCTCCTGGGGCTAAACCCTATCTGACCTGTCGGGGTTCCTTGAACCTAGTATCGAATCTGCGTTCATTTTGCTTATTTGTGGTGTTTTCGTGCCAAAAAGGGCTTGACGCCTGTGGTTGAAGTGAAGACAAAGCAGCCCCTTACTAAACACATTGGGCTAGTGACATGGGCGAAGCGAGCATCGTTGCTTCGTTTGTGAGCTTAGCAACCCTCACATTGCTGCAAATCGAATCTGCAAAGTTTCGGAGACGAAACGAAAGGTTTTCTTACGCCCGAATTCGCTACACTATCTTAGAATTTCCCACATTTCCATTACCTACCCTTAGTTATTAGACTTTCGGCGTTCCCGAACTTACTCGTATTTCGCGTTTCTGCATAATTCGGGTCTCGTTCGCGTTCGTCGCATCGATGCAAAAACTCACAATTAGCTATAACTAGAAACTACCTGGCTATGATAAAAAACAACCTACTCAGGCTGGCGCTTGCCGGCCTATTAACGACAGGGCTTTATGTGCACGCTCAAGACGACGAAGTTATTGAGCTGTCGCCCTTCTCCGTCGATGCCGCGGAGGACGTTGGCTACCGGGCCACTACCACATTGGCCGGTTCCCGTGTCCGTTCGAACATCGGCGACCTTGGCGCTTCAATCGCGGTCGTGACTGAGGAATTCATGGAAGATACCGGAGCTACCGACGGCGAGTCACTGCTCCAGTTCATTGGCAACGTCGAAGTCGGGG